>ERZ869907.32-NODE-32-length-51023-cov-11.560999_pt1 | contig 51023 bp, 110 predicted proteins | sample MGYA00579309_ERZ869907 | MGnify/ENA primary metagenome ERZ869907 (study PRJEB32216, sample SAMN09231814) | wastewater metagenome | place: USA: Maryland | collected 2016-07-30 | study: EMG produced TPA metagenomics assembly of the PRJNA472060 data set (Reclaimed... | reverse complement strand
AATGAAACAACTTTCACATAAAAGTTAAAATTCAAAAGATTTGATTTTTTAACCTTTTGTACAATATTTCCGGTTTCAACATTTAAAACAGAAATTCCAACAGCACCTTTATTTTCAATTACATAATGTGGAACATCATTAATTAAAATTAAATCACCAACAGAAACTTTCTGAACAGGCATTTTAAAGAAAAATGGAACATCAATAACAAAATCACTTACATCAGTTAATGTTTGTTTTTCTTTATCCCATGTTTGATAAGAACTTTCATTTTCAGAAAAAATTGCAATTTTTCCATCAAAAGAAAGTGCAAAGTTTTCTGATTCAAGTTTGCCAAACATTTGTTTAAGGGAATTTTTTCCCATTAGGTTTTTCATATTTTCCATATAACAAAGATAAAAAGAAAAACCGAATCCATATGTTAAGAGTTGTTAAATGATTATTAACATATATTATGTTTGGATTAACAAAATTTTATAATATTTTGGGAGAAAGATTCTTATTCAAAAATTAAGATATGAATATATAATAAATAAAAAAAGGGAATTATTTATTCCCCATTTTCCAAAAAGTTTCTTGGATATTTAATTCAGGTTTTTCCAAATTTATTAAATAAGTTTCTGCCATTTTTGCAATTATTGGATTATCAAATTCAATAAATCTAAAGTATTTTAACTTTGTTCGATTTATTTGTGTATTTGTTTTTTTCTTTTTTCTTCCATCAACTTTTTTGAAAAGGTGTTGGTAAATTCTATTCTTTATATTTTGTGAAGAAAAACCTATGTATTTAAGATTTTTTTCTTTATCATAAAGAAAGTAAATTCCAACAACATTCACACCAATTTTTTCCGTTAAATTTTTATATGAAGCATAAAAAATATTGGAAGTTTTTGGTATGACTAAATTTATTTGAATTTCGTCCATATACAAAGATAACAATTTGCTAATATGTTTAATGTTAAATTATGTTAAAACATTCATATCCAAAAATTAAGATATGAATAGTGTATATACAAAAAAATGGGAAAGATTATTTTCTTTCCCAAATTTTTTATTCAAATTCCAAACAAAGCATTACATTTTTATATAATGTTGTATTTTTTGCAATATTTCCAAAAGGTTCTTCGGTTTGAATAACCCTTATTTTATCTCCCTCGAAAAAAACCAAAACTTTAATTAAATTATGTTTTGAGTCAGGTGCGGTAATAAAAACCCCATCAGAATTTTTTCTTAGGAGTTTTATATCTTTTTGGGTTGGTTTCCAACCTTTGCCTGAAGATTTTTTTAATGTTGCAGTTTTTGGCGCACCATTTAATTTTCTTTTCTCAGGAACATAATCTTCAGGAATTTTTCCTTGTGCTTGCGCAACCGCTCTTGGTGAAAAAATAATTTTATCTTCCTTCATTATCAAATATGTTTAAGATTTTTTGAAACATTTTTGAATTTACAACTTCTTTTTGAAGTGTTGAATTTTCATTTTTTTCTTTTATAAGAAGCATTTCAATTCCTTCGATAATTGTTTTGCAATTTTCGAAAACACCTATTGTTTCAGAAATAAAATCTCTATCATCAATATTATTTCTTGCATATTTTTCACCTTCTAATGAAAATTCCAACATTACATTAAGCATTTTTTCATATTGATTTTTATAAAAAACATTCCTTATGTTGTTTGGAATTTCTTTAACAAAACTTTCTTTTAACTCTTTAAGGCTAATTTCTTGTTTTTGCCCCAAAAATAATTTGCTGAAAATATTTTGTTTTGATTCTCTTTCATTAATTTGTTTAAGAATTGCCATTCCCATAAAAAGATTATCTTTATAGAAATTTTCAAACGAAAGAGTAATAAAACCAAGATTAATGATTGAATTAACATCAAAAGTTCTTTTATAAAAAATTTCTTTTTCATTTTTCATTAAGAAGCCAATATTATCAATTTTTTCAGCATATTCTTCATAAAGAAAACTATGAATGCAATTACTAAAATTAGCAATAATATTTATCATATTTGAAATTTTTTCCTTAAAATTAAAATTTTCATATTGTCTTTGAAATTCAGGAAACATATAAATCGGATAAATCAACAATAATGATTTCATTAATTCTTCATTTTCCAATAAAAAATTAATGACATATTTGTTCATTTCATCATGTGTTTTATTATTCACCAAACACAAAATTTCAAGTTGAGCATTTAATTCCGCTAATTGTGAAAAATGATCTTCATAATCTTCTTGAACCAAAATTGAATATTTTGTTGAAAGTGTTTTTAAATATTCCAAAATTGTTTTTTCTTCTTGAAAGAATTTTTCTGCTTTCTCCATTAGAGAATTAGTTTCATTATTTTCCATATACAAATATAAAAAGAAAAATTGTATCTGTATGTTAAGGAATGTTAATAAATAACCATAATGTTTTAACATATATTAACTCCAATTTAACAAAATTTTATATTATTTTTGGAGAATTATTCTTATTCGAAAATTAAGATATGAATATATAATAAACAAAAAATGGGGAAACTTTTACATTTCCCCAATAATTTTTTAGAAACTATTTCCGTGATATGTATTTGTTTTTGGTTCAATTTTTAAATGAATATTAAAATTTAAACCAATTTCAAAAACACAAATATCACCAAGATGAAAATTCATAACCTTTTCAATGTTATTAAATTCAATCATGTTTTCTTTATAGACTTGCTCATTTTCAATAAGATTAAATTCATTTCCAAAGAAATAATAATAAATATTATCAGCAAGTTGTGAAAGAATTTGCGCATCACTATCTTGAATATCTGCTTTAGTTCTTACTTCTTTCAATTTCTCCATGAACAAAGTATAATTATGAGTATTTTTAAAAGACTCAAGAATTTTTGCTTTGTTCTTTTCGATTGTTGTATCAAGATAATAACTGTTTATACTAACAATTTTATTATCAGAATAACTACAATAAGGTGCTTCAAATTTATTACCAAAAAGAATAATATAAGGTGTTACATATAATCTTTCTTTTTGCAAATTCAAATGTTTCATTACATCAGTTGCATTTTCATTAAACAAATTCATTTCTTTAATGATATTTGTAACCAAATCAAAAGTAACAATTCCAAGACGATTAATATTTGAAATTAAACCTGCTTTATGTTCTTTGTTGATTAACAAATCATCAATAACATCAGAAATAATATCTTTGTCAAGATTATCATAATGTTTGCGATATTTAATTCGGCCAAGACGATTAACAAGATATTGTGAAATTCTTTCTTCATTAATTGTTAAAAGAAATGTAAATCTTGTTTGATACATTCCATCCATTAAACTTAAAAGACCATCTTGAACTTTTGGATCACGATTTGTATCATAAACTTTTTCAAATTCATCAATAAAAATAATTGAGTTTTCCAAAAGAGGATTTTGCATGAAAGAAACAAAATTTGAACCTTGAAATGGTTCTTTAATAATAATTACAGGTCTTTTACTTTCAATGCAAAATTTTTGTGCTGTAATTGTTTTTCCGCTTCCTTTTAATCCTGAAAGCAAAATTCCCATATTTTTGCTTGTATTTTCTTCCCAAGATTTTTGCCATCTTTTAATAATCGAATGATCACCATAAATTTTTGATGGTAAGGTAAAATCTTCTGTTTCAGAAAGATAAAATTGTCCTGTTTCAGGAATATATTTTAAATCATAAACTCCAACAGGTAAATATTTTAAACTTGTATCAGGATGAAAATCATCAAAGAATAAGTTTTTCCCCATTCTTTTAATAATTCCGCCCATTTTTTTAATTACAACTTCTTCGTTGTTTTGTTTTTCTGTGTAAAATTCCATATACAAAGATAAAAAGATTATTTGTATCTGTTTGTTAAGTTTTGTTAATTGATCATTAACATATATTAACTCCAATTTAACAAATTTTTATATTATTTTTGGAGAATTATTCTTATTCAAAAATTAAGATATGAATATATAATATAAAAAAATGGGGAAACTTTTACATTTCCCCAATAATTTTTAGAAATCGTTTTCCTCAAATTTAATTCTTTTCTTTACAATTTTCTTTTTGCGAACATCCAATTCATCAGAAGAAGTTTCCACAACTTGTTTAATTGCTTCTTTAATTTCTGTTTTAACAACGGAATTATTAAAAGAAGTATCAATTCCCAAATTAAGTTGTTTGATAAATTCATCCAATTTTCCAACACTATCAAAATATTTAATTGTTTGATTTGCAAACAAATAAATCAATGTTGGAATTTTTGAACCATTTTTCTTGGTTTCCATTGTAAGATAATTTTCTTTAATTTCACGAATAGAATAACTATTCGGCAAAGAAATAATATCCTCATTAAAACAAAAAATCTTTAAATCAGTTTCTTTTAAATTACTACAACCATCAAAAGAATCTTCGTTATTAAATTCGTAAAGATTACAAGTTAATAAGAAATGATTATTTGGGAGAGTTTTTATTGATTTTAATTCAATAACAGTTTGTCCATGAGCATCAGGATATTCATCATCATAAACAAGTTGTATTATTTCCCAATCTTGATTAAAAGAAAAATTATTTGAATTATCTTCAATATGTGATGTTACAATATAATCATATTTTTCTAAAACACTAATAACACCAAAATCATTGGAATTATTAAAAGGTTTTAACCTATAACCTCTTTCAAAAACAAAAAATTCAACACCATCATTAACTTCCAAATAAGTTAAAATATCAGGTCTTTCAGCAAATTCTTGTGAAACATTAACAACAGAATCTTTAATTGTTAAACAAAAATTATTCATTGTATCTTTATCTTCACCAAAAACATAAAATTGTAAAAGAAGAAAATTTTGTTTAACAACAATGTTAATATGATAACCAACCTCAGAATTTCTAAAAGAATCTGAACTAAAATCATCAATAAATTCATTTAATTCTTCAGTATTAATATAATTGCAGAAATATTTAAACGTTTTTTCTGAATTTGCTTCATTTTCCAATGCTTTATGAAAACTTGCATATTCAATAGGAGAAAAATTAAGATTTAACTTTTTAATGATTTCATTATTTTGAACAATTACCAAAGGATAGTTTATTCTATATTCATCCTCATTATAATTTACATAAAATTCATCATCAATTTCAAATTGACGCAAAATATCTCCATTAGACATTTCCCCCAAAAAATCTTCAGTTTCATCATGAATTTCTTTTATTTCTTTTACGATAAAATCCGTATAGTTATGAGGGATTAAATCTTTTTGAAAATAGAAAGAAATTCCGTTTTCAAATTTAAAAGTTTTTTCAAAATCTACGTCTTGAATTTTTATTGTGTTTTCCATAATACAAAGATAAAAAGATTATTTAATTATGTATGTTAAGTTTTGTTAAATGATCATTAACGTATATTAACTCCAATTTAACAAAATTTTATATTATTTTTGGAGAATAATTCTTATTCAAAAATTAAGATATGAAAATATAATAAATAAAAAAAACCAATTTTTAATTGGTTATAATAGGAATAAATTTTACATTAAAGTTTAATAACCTAAAATTTATTTTTTCACATAATCCATTTGTTGTGATTATATTTGTTAGCATATAAGTTGGAAATTCAATACTACCAGATTTTTTTAAGTTTGTAATTCCAACATTAACAAAAGCCCCAAATATATATGGAGCAAAATTTTCTTGTTTTTTTATTTTTACTTTATCCAAATATAAATCCGGATCATTTTAGCAAAAATATTATTACATGAAAATAAAAAGAGAATTATTAAAATATATTTCATAATACAAAGATATAAATATATTGATTAATATAATGTTAATAATTGTTAATTATTCTTATTCAAAAATTAAGATATGAATAATACATAAAAAAATTAAGCATAAGGATTTTTTCCCTTATGCTTAATTTTTCTTGAATAAATTTTTTCATTCTTTTGGATATTATGTTTTAAAACATTTTTTAATTCAAAAGTTTCTTGCCTTTTAATTTTTTCAAGAATTTTCTTTTCATCAAAAACAAACTTTATTTTTTTTCCTTTCATAATATTAAATAGATTAAGTTGCCCAAAAACATAAATAATTCATTAAAAAAGCAAAAAGAAATGAAAATAACCAATATAATTTTTCATTCCCAAAAATTCCAAAAAGATTAAATAAAAATCTAACCATTAAACAAGAATCCAATGAAATAAAAAATGGGATTAAAATATACGCCAACATTAAGCAATATATTTAATATATTTCATTTCCTTGAAATCAAAATTTAATTCTTTTTGGAGAACCAAAAGAATATCCTCAATATGTTCTGAAAGAATTTGTTCTTCCAAACATAATTCTTTTCTTTCATCACGTTCAAAAGTATTAAAATCTTCCAAACTCATTCCTCTTCTGCCTGAACCAATAGGAGATTCAAAATTCTTTTCAATAAAAATTTCCAATTTATCTTTATCGTCAAACAAATAAAATTTATAATCCTCAGCATAACCCGACGGACTATCAATTAAAAGAAATTTTTTCTTCATCATTGGCAAATAAAGCGTTGAAATTCCCGCCTCATATAATTTTTCTTGGAGACTTTTTTCTCTTTGAAAAATATATTTTTTATCCAAATCTACTTCTAAAATGTTCATAATACAAATATAAAAAATAATGTTGAAAGCAAATGTTAAATTTTGTTAATATTGTTTAAGCATTTCATATCTTAATTTTCAGATAAGAATATAACAGATAATTATTATCTGTTAATTATATTATCTAATTTATCCTTTAAATGTGGTTTTAAATATTTTTCAATTTTTTCTTTTTTATACCAAAAATAATCATATTCTTTAATATATTTATCACCATATATATTAACATATATTTCAAGATTTAAATCATTAATAATTTTATCAATATCTAAACCATAATCTTCTAAATACAAAAATGGTAAATCTAACTTTTCCTCTTTATATAAAAACCAATATTCATTTTCATTATCAATTCCAATATAAATATATTCAATATCTGGATTATTTATATCTTTATATTTATTATAAAGTTTTAATTCTTCTACTTTCATCGGTTTATTATTTTATTTAATTTATCTTTTAAATTTGGTTGAAAATATTTTTCAATATGTTCTTTTGAATAACAATCATTAGTATATGACATAATAAAATTATTACCATAAAAATCAATTATCTCAAGATTTAAATCTTTAGCAATTTGTTCAGGGTCAAAACCATTATATTTTAATGTTATAAACGCTATTTTATCGTTAAACATTTTCCTTAAAAAAGTATAACGATTAAATTTATCAATTCCAATATAAATTATTTCCCAATTTGGGTGATTTATATCTTTATATTTATTGTAAAGTTTTAATTCTTCTGCTTTCATAATGCAAATATAAAAAAATTATTTAATTTTATGTGTTAATATATGTTAAACAATCATTAACATATTTTAACATCCATTTAACAAAAATTTATATTATCTTTGGAGAATTATTCTTATCCGAAAATTAAGATATGAATATATGGTTAATAAAAAAACGGAAAATTTATTGTTTTCCGTTTTTAATATAAGTTTCAACATATTCCAACAATCTTGAAATTAAAATTAATCCAATTGAAAGAATAATTGATTCAAATAATCTTCCAACACCAATTAAAATTCCAAGAATTGAAACAACCCATAAAAATGCTGCTGTTGTAACCCCTGAGATTTTATCATCAGTTTTTAAAATAACACCACCACCAATAAAACCAATTCCGGTAATTATTTGACCAATAATTCTTGTTGGGTCAATATTTCCCGAAAAAAGAATTGAAATTGTTGTTGCGATTGAACAACCAACGCACATTAAAACATTTGTTCTAATTCCCGCTGTTTTTCCTTTTATTTCCCTATCATAACCAATAATAAAACCACAAATTGTTGCAACAAGCGTTTTTATTATTATTTGATTAAAATAAGAAAAATCAAAATAAAAATATTCCAAGATTTAAATTCTAAAAATTAGTTTATTTGTATCAGCAAAAGCAAAAGGAAAATGTTGGTGAAACAATGCGGTTTTTTCAAGAAATGTTGGAAATTCCTTAATTGGATTTTTAATCATTCCACTATTTTCCAATAAACCAAAAATAAAATTTGCCCTTATATCACAAAGTTTAACAAAAACAGAATATTTTGAATATTTGTTGGTTGTTAATCTTTTATAAAATTCATCATCATGCCTTTCATCTCGGTTTTTTCCCGTACTTTCAGTGCAACCAAAAATAACATCAGCAATATCTTCACCATGTTTTTCTTTTATTTCATTATAAGTTATTCTTGTGTCCTCAATTAAATCATGACCAAAACAACCCATAACAATTAATTCTTTTTCTTTATCAGAAAAAACATTTCCTTTTTCTTCCTCCAAAGAAATTAAAAAATCTGCTTGATTAAAAACACATTCAAGATGAAAAGAATATCTTAAATTATTTTTTTGTGAATACCATTGATTTGCAAAAAAATCATGACGATTTTTTGTTATTTCAATAAAACCTTCAACTTTTTTTCTTGCGCTTTTTAAACCTTTTGTTTCCATAATACAAATATAAAAATAATGTTGAATAAACATTGTTAATAAATGTTAATATATTATAAGGTTTCATATCTTAATTTTCAGATAAGAATATAACAGATAATAATTATCTATTTAATATATTATTTAATTTATCTTTTAAAATTGGTTTAAAATATAATTCAAGATAATTTTCTCCAACACAACAACGATAATATCCTTTAATACATTCTTCACCATTTTCATTAATAAATGTTTCAAGATTTAAATCTTTAACAATTTTATCAGCATCTAAACCAACATATTTTAACCTTGATAATTTTGTATCTTTATTTTCTTTAAATAAAAACCAATACCAATTATGTTTATCAGTTCCAATAAAAATATGTTCTATATCTGGAAAACTTGTATTTTTATATATATTTGTATTTTTATATTTATTGTAAAGTTTTAATTCTTTTGTTTTCATCTGTTTATTATATTATCTAATTTATCTTTTAAAATTGGTTTAAGATATTGTTCAATAACTTCTTTTGAATAAAATGTATAATCATATTCTTTAATAAATTTATTACCATCAACATCAACATATGTTTCAATATTTAAATCTTCAACAATTTTTTCAGGATCAAAACCATTATATTTTAACATTGGAAGATATACGCTATAATTTTCATTTTTATATATAAACCAATAATATTCTTCATTATCAACTCCAATAAAAATAAATTCAATATGTGGAATATCAAAATATTGATATTTATTGTAAAGTTTTAATTCTTTTGGTTTCATAATACAAATATAAAAAATAATGTTGAATAAACATTGTTAAAATTTGTTAATGTATTATAAGGTTTCATATCTTAATTTTCAGATAAGAACCTTTCTCCAAAATTAACATTAAAATTTGTTAAATCAATGTTATTTATTGTTAATTCAAAAATTCCTTATATGTTAATTTTTGTTAAGTTTTTTCATATCTTAATTTTCAGATAAGAATATTCTTATCCAAAAATTAAGATATGAAAATTAAAAAATATATTTTCATTGGAAAAAATTTCAGCAAAATAATATATTTAAGCAATAATTTTTCTCTATAATTATTTTACACATTTTTTATTGCTACCCACATTTTAGCCGTACAACCAATTTACGGGTAGCCGTGTAAAGATACTGTAAATTTTTTTTTATTTTTTTTAATATAATTCCAGCATTGGCATATAAGGAAATTTTTTATTTATTATATTTGATTTGTATATACAAAGATATATTATATATATGTAAATTCCAGCATTGGCATATAAGGAAATTTTTTATTTATTATATTTTTTATATAATTCCAGCATTGGCATATAAGGAAATTTTTTATTTATTATATTATTAAAAAATATTTTTATTTTTTTTTACATTTTTTTAAAATTTTTAATTTTTGATACTATTTATTATTAAAATACGAAAAACCTTAAATCGTCTTAAAACGCGAAATAGAGGCATAATTTTAGAGGGGTATATCCCCCCTTAAAAAATGCGAAATAAGGCCTCTAAGAGCCTCGTGGTTAAACGATCTAATTTTTCCCCCTTTTTTCTTTAATATTAAGCAACACATTGTTAATATACCCCCCTCTCCCCCCTCCCTCCTCCTGTTTATAAGATTTTTTTCCTTATTTAATAAATAATAATATATTTATATTTTTATCAACAATAATCATATATTATATAATACAATATTTAGCATTTCTCTATCTATTTATTATATTTTTTAATTTATCTTTTAAAATTGGTTTAAAATGTATTTCAATATTTTTTTTTGAATATAATCTCCAATTATAATCTTTAATATATTTATCATCATTTGAATAAACACCTATTTCAAGATTTAAATCTTTAACAATTTTATCAGGATCAAAACCATAACCTTTTAACATTAAAAATGACGTGTTAGAATTTTTATCTTTAATTAAAAACCAATATAAATCTTCACTATCAATTCCAATATAAATAAATTCCATATTTGGGAAATTTATATGTTTATATTTATTATATAATTTTAATTTATTTATATCCATTATTTTATCTGTTTATTATATTTTTTAATTTATCCTTTAATATTGGTTTTAAATACATTTTAATGTTTGTTATTGAATAATATTCATATTCATATCCTTTAATACATTTAATACCATCTCCATAAATAAATGTTTCAAGATTTAAATCTTCAACAATTTTATCAGGATTTAAACCATAAACTTTTAAATATGAGAATGATGAATTATGATCTTTATTTTTATATAAAAACCAATAATCACCATCATTATCAACTCCAATATAAATTAATCCCTTATTTGGTTTATTTATATGTTTATATTTATTATAAAGTTTTAAATCTTCTGGTTTCATTATTTTATCTGTTTATTATATTATTTAATTTATCTTTTAAAATTGGTTTAAAATTGGTTTCAACGTTTTCTTCTGAATAGATTTCCCATTCATATCCTTTAATACATTTTTCACCATCTTCATCAAAAGATGTTTCAAGATTTAAAGCATTAACAATTTGTTCAGAATCAAAATCATAATTGTTTAAAAATGAAAATGGTGTATCAAAAATTTCATTTTTATATATAAACCAATAATAATTTTTATTATCAATTCCAATAAAAATATATTCTGTATTTGGAATATTTATATTTTTATATTTATAATAAAGTTTTAATTCTTTAATTTTCATCGGTTTATTATATTATTAATTTTATCTTTTAAATGGGGTTTAAAATATGTTTCAATTTGTTTTTGCGCATAAAATTCCCAATCATATCCTTTAATATATTTATTACCATATTTATTAATAAATGTTTTAAGATTTAAATCTTTAATAATTTTATCAGGATTTAAAGCAAAATGTTTTAAAGTTGAAACTAGTGATTCTACATTTTCAACTTTATATAAAAACCAATAAAAACCATCTTTATCAACTCCAATATAAATATATTCAATATCTGGGTAAATTATATTTTTATATTTATTATATAATTTTAATTGTTCTGGTTTCATCTGTTTAATATATTTTTTAATTTATCTTTTAAAATTGGTTTAAGATTGGTTTCAATATATTTTTTTGATTGATATCTATATTTACACTCTTTAATATATTTAAAACCATATTTATCAAAACATATTCCAAGATTTAAATCTTTAACAATCTTATCAGGATCAAAACCATAACGTTTTAAAATTGAAAATGATGAATTACCATTGTTATGTTTATATAAAAACCAATAATAATTATCATTTTCATTTCCAATATAAATTAATTCAATATTTGGTTTATTTATATCTTTATATTTACTGTAAAGTTTTAATTCTTTAATTTTCATCTATTTAAAATATTATTAATTTTATCTTTTAAAATTGGTTTAAAAAATTCTTCAATATAATCTTTTGTATAAAATACATAATTATAACCTTTAATATATTTATAACCATCTTCATCAATAAATGTTTCAAGATTTAAATTATTAACAATTTTATCAGGATCTAAACCATAATCTTTTAAATAATAAAATGATATATCAAAATCTTGATCTTTATATAAAAACCAATAATCATTTTCATCATCAACTCCAATAAAAATATATCCCGTATCTGAATTATTTATATGTTTATATTTATTGTAAAGTTTTAAATCTTGTGGTTTCATTATTTTATCTGTTTAATATATTTTTTAATTTATCCTTTAAAAGGGGTTTTAAATATTTTTCATTTTCTTCTTTTGAAAAACATCTCCAATCATATCCTTTAATACATTTAATACCATCTCCATAAATAAATGTTTCAAGATTTAAATCTTTAACAATTTTATCAGGATTTAAACCATAAACTTTTAATAATGAAAATGATGAATCATAATCTTTATCTTTAAATAAAAATAAATAATTATTATTTTTATCAACTCCAATATAAATATATTCTGTATTTGGATTATTTATATCTTTATATTTATTATATAATTTTAAATTATTTATATCCATTATTTTATCTATTTAATATATTATTTAATTTATCTTTTAAAAGAGGTTTTAAATTTATTTCAATATATTCTTTTGAAAAGAAAAACCATTCATATTCTTTAATATATCCACCATATCCATTAATAAATGTTTCAAGATTTAAATCTTTAACAATTTGTTCAGGATCAAAACTATAATCTTTTAAAAAAAAAATGGTGTATCAAAAAATTTATTTTTATATAAAAATAAATAATTATTATTTTTATCAACACCAATATAAATATATTCTGCATTTGGTTTATTTATATCTTTATATTTATTGTATGGTTTTAAACTATTTATATCCATTGTTTTATCTGTTTAAAATATTATTTAATTTATCTTTTAAGATTGGTTTTAAAAATATTTCAACACGGTTTTTTGAAAAAAAAGTAAAACAATATCCTTTAATATATTTATCACCACTGTTATAAACACATGTTTCAAGATTTAAATCTTTAACAATTTTATCAGGGTTTAAACCCAAACGTTTTAATAATGAAAATGATGAATCATAATCTTTATCTTTAAATAAAAACCAATAATCATTTTCATCATCAACTCCAATAAAAATATATCCCGTATCTGAATTATTTATTTTTTTATATTTATCGTACAATTTTAAATCTTTAATTTTCATCGGTTTATTATATTATTTAATTTATCTTTTAAAAGGGGTTTAACATATTTTTCAATTTGTTGTTTTGAATAAAATGTAAAACAATATCCTTTAATATATTTATTACCATATACATCAAAACCTGTTTCAAGATTTAATTCTTTAACAATTTTATCAGGATCAAAACCATAACGTTTTAATAATGAAAATGATATGTTATAATTATTATTTTTATATATAAACCAATAAAAATAATTATTATCACCGTTTCCAATATAAATAAATTCTTTATTTGAAACATTTATATATTTAAATTTATTATATAATTTTAATTCTTTAATTTTCATCGGTTTATTATATTATTAATTTTATCTTTTAAATGGGGTTTAAAATATGTTTCAATTCTTTTTTTTACATAAAATTCCCATTCATATCCTTTAATATATTTATTACCATCTTCATTAATAAATGTTTCAAGATTTAAATCTTTAACAATTTTATCAGGATCTAAACCAAAATATTTTAAATATGAAAATGTTGTATTGAAATTTTCATTTTTAAATAAAAAAGAATAATAATTTTCATTATTAATTCCAACATAAATTAATTCTCTATTTGGATTATTTATATCTTTATATTTATTATATAATTTTAATTCTTCTGGTTTCATCTGTTTATTATATTATTAAGTTTATCCTTTAAAATTGGTTTTAAATATTCTTCAACGTTTTCTTTTGAATAAACTAAATAATAACATCCTTTAATACATTTTTCACCATATTCATTAATAATTTCAAGATTTAAATCTTTAACAATTTTATCAGGATTTAAACCACGATTTTTTAAATATGAAAATGGAAGATTGACTGCGCTTTTATATAAAAAACAATAATATTCATTATCACTATCAATCCCAATATAAATATATTCTATATTTGGATTATCAATGTGTTTATATTTATTGTATGGTTTTAAACTATTTATATGCATATAATGTAATTAAAAAACCCTTCTTGAATTTATTCAGAAGGGTTTATATATTTTTAATATAAATTTTTTAATTAACTTTTTGAAAAAAAATTGGCGATTTTTTCTCCCAATGTTTCAACATGTTTAAAGTTTGTTAATTCATAACTTTTATTGTTTTTATTTAAAAAACCAATTGAAACATCATTTTTATGCAATCCCATATAATTTTGGGCAACATAAACATAATCATTATATGAATAATCAACCATCGCATTAAATTGGTCTGGTTTGCCAGAAAATTTCTGTTTTAAAATTGCTGCCATAAAACCTTCAATATCCGGCAATTCATCAATTGGCAAATTTTCAATGATTTCACTTTTTTGCATCATTAAAATATAACCTTCATTTTCTTTATTTGGTGCTTTAACTTCTGCCAAAACAAAACAATCAATTTCTTTTTCGGTTTTATTCGATTTAATCGAACTTTTAATTGGGTATTCCATATCTTTTTTTATTTATTAATTTCCAACCAACATTCTTAACTTTTCATCAAAGTTAAATTTAACAAATTCTTCATTTAAAAGTTTCTTCATTGTTTCTTTTTCCAAATAACTTTCAATTATTTGAGCCAACTCATCATCGGTTGCATATAACATAATTGTTTCTGGTGAAATCTCTTCTTTTCCAAGATCTTTGCAAACAATTACAATTAATTCACTAACACTACGTGTTGGTTCAAAGTTTTTGAGTTGTTGAAGTGCTTTAAAAAGTCTGTCCATGTTTTTTATTTTTGTTGAATACAAATATATTCAATTTTTTTGAATTTTTTGAAAAATTTTATGAGATTTTATTTTTTAATATCTTTAAGTTCAAAACAAATTCCATCTTCATCATGAAAACAAATAAATTTTGCTTTTTGCTCCATTACCATTTTTCCCATTTCAATTAATTTTGGTTGATCATTTATTTTAATTGTTATAAATTTATTGTTTTTCGCCATTTTTTAAATCATCAAACATTTTATTTGATTTATCGTTAATTCTTTTTTCAATTTTTTCATCATCAAAAATCATTTTTAATTGTTCAATTCTTATAAAAACATCACCAATTTCATCAATAATATTTTGAATATCAATTTTTTGTGGTTTGTTCAAATATTTCATTAATTCAACGGCCAATTCGTTTAATTCTTCAACCGATTTCATTATTGTTTGTTTCTCACCTTTTGTTTTAAGGATTTCCTCCAATTTTTCTTTTCTTGTCATTTTTTTAATATGTTTATTATTTTTTCTTTGTTTGTTAATTCTTTAAATCGTTCCTTAAAATAAAAGTTATTTTCATTAAATAAAACATATCTATTTAATTCTTTAATGAATATTCCTTTATAATATGAACCAATTTTTAATGTTGTTCCAACATTATTAATGCAAACTAAACTTTTAATTTGTTTTTTATTAAGGTTTATAACCATAATCTTTATTTAAATTATTTTGATTTGCTGAATTTTTTGCAATTTGATCGCAACGTTCATTATAATAATTATTATTATGTCCTTTAATCCAGAAAATTTCAAAATTATCAATTAATTTCCTAACATTATTAAATCTTATCCATAAATCTTTATTTTTTTTGTTGCAAAAGTTTGCATCTTTTAACCATTTATCCAACCATTTTTTATTTATGCTATTAACAACATAAGAACTATCTGTATAAACTTTTATTGGAATGTCAAATTTCTTCAAACTTTCTAATGCAACAACAACGGATAATAATTCCATTCTATTATTTGTTGTTTTTTGAAACCCTTCTGTTAAGATTTTTTCATGTTCTTTATATAATAAAATGGAACAATAACCACCTTTTCCTGGATTTCCTAAACAAGAACCATCTGTATAAATAATTATTTCATTATTCTGCAAATTCATTGTTTAATGCTTCTAAAGGTGTGTATTTTTCATTGTAATAATCAATCCATTCTTCTTTTTTAAAAGGCCATTCAGGAAAGATACTATCTAATTCACCACCAGAGTTATATAATTCTTTTAACTCATTTAACCAATTTGTGTATAATTGTTTTTCCATATTATTTTTTTAATTTTAATTTCTCAACAGGGACATTTAACAATTTTGCAATATCATTAAATGTTATTTCAACAACTTTTTCTTTTCTATTATCTTCAATAATACCAATAGAATCTTCAAAATAAATTTCTTCATTATTTTGATTAAATTCTTTTTTACACCAATATCCATTAGAATATTCATAATAAATTTGATTTTCATTATTATCTTTTATTTCAAATGGAAAATTATTTATTTTTAATTGTTTTGTGAGTGTTTTATTTTTCATAGTTATTAACTCTTGTTTTTAAATTTGGTTCATCAATATTTATTTTAAACTTAATTCTTAAATATCTTTTTAATAAAGATAAATTTGTTTTTTTTCTTTTTTTGACTTTTAAATAAGCCTCTTTAATTAGATCTTTCATTTTCTTTTAAAAATTTTTTCATTACTTTTCTCGCATTAAAATTTTGCGTGTGTATTAAGATTTTTGGTAATTCAATATTATTGAACTTATAATATTCAACAAACCAAATTAAACCTTCAAACCCTGTTCTTTGTTTTGTTTGCTCAAACAACACTTCCAATGTTGTTGGATTAAAAAAACTCTCATTTAATAAAAATGAATAATGTTCATCAACCAAATCATTATCAAATGATATAATCTCAATCTCTTCATTTTTATTTTGAATTTCAACAACAACTTTAATTAATTCATCAACATTTTTAACAATAATCCAATCTTCATCAAAGAAAATGGGATCACGTAATATCCAATAAACATCAAAGTTATCTCTAAAATCATCCAATATAATTTTATGCTTCTTCATTTTCAAACCATTCTTTACTCCATAAATAATCACCATTATCTATATCTAATAAATAATTTTCACCAACAATATCCATTATATATGCTTCTTTATTTGAATATTGTTTCATTCTATTTGTAAGAAATGGTGTTTTATTTGTTTCAATTAACTCCAAATTTTTTATTTTTATTTTATCACCTATATTCATCTGTTTATTATATTATTTAATTTATCTTTTAAAAGGGGTTTAATATATTGTTCAATATATTCTTTTGAACGATATTCTCTATTATATTTTTTATTTTTTGGGATATTATTTATAATTTCATTATAATTTAAACCCCATCTATTACAATATTCTTTTAATTTAATATAAATGTTATCCTCATATAAGAAAATATAAGTTTTATCTCTTTTATCAATTCCAATATAAGTATATTCTGTATTTGGATTATTTATGTATTTATATTTATTGTATAGTTTTAATTTTTCTACTTTCATCGGTTTATTATATTTTTTAATTTATCTTTTAAAAGGGGTTTAATATATGTTTTAACATATTCTTTTGAATGATAATTTCTATTATATTTTTTATTTTTTGGTATATTATTTATAATTTCATTATAATTTAAACCCCATGTATTAGAAAAATCTTTTATATCACAATAATCTTCAGCCTCATATAAAAATATATAATCACCATCTCTTTTATCAATTCCAATATAAATAAATTCTCCTATATCTGGACAATCTATATTTTTATATTTATTATATAATTTTAATTTTTCTACTTTCATCTATTTTAAATTTTTAAATTCATCCAAAACTTTTTTCATTTCATCAATATTTTTTTCTTTAAGAAACATTAGAAATTTATTATTTATTTTTTCCAATGTTTCTTTTTTATCAGGATATGTTGATTTAAAATAAATTAATTTTTTAAAATATTGGTTAATTAAATCATCCATTATATTTAATTATATTTTTCCTATCAGGGCCATTACCAACATATTTAATTTTAACATTTAAAGAATTTTCAATAAAATCAAAAATCTTTAATAAGTTTTTTGGTAATTTTTCTTTAGTATCAATTTGACTAATATCTTCATCCCAACCATCAAAATCAAAATAATAAGGAAGATATTCATCATGATCAATTGGTATTTTACTTACTTTTTCACCGGTTTTCTTATCTTCATAAACACCACAAATTTTAATTTCACTTAATCCACTTAATATATCCGCTTTTGTTATACATAATTCAGTGATACCATTTAATTCAACAGCAACTTTTAAAGGAACTAAATCTAACCAACCACAACGTCTTTTTCGTCCAGTTGTTGAACCAACTTCATTTCCTTTTGTTGCTAAAAACTCACCAACTTCATCAAATAATTCAACAATAAAAGGACCATTTCCAACTCTTGTTGAATATAACTTACTAATACCGATTACTTTATTTATTTTTTGTGGTGCTATTCCTAAACCACTAATAACACCACTTACATTTGTGTTGGAAGAAGTACAAAATGGATAAGTTCCATGATCGATATCTAACATGCTACCTTGAGCACCTTCTGCTAAAATTTTTAAACCATCGTTAATCGCTTCATTTAAAAACTTCTCAGTGTTAATAACATTATATGTTTTAATAACTTCAATTTCTGTTAAAAAGTCTAACAAATTTTGAGGTAAATTTAAAATAATATTATCAATTTCTTCTGAAAGTTCAGGTTTAATTGTTTTAATAAACAAAATATAATTTTTATGATTATTATATATTTCTTTTAATTTTTTATGAAAATCTTTTGTAAATATATCACCAACTCTTAAACCATTCCTACCAATTTTATCAACATATGCTGGACCAATTCCTTTTAATGTTGAACCAATTTTTTGGTCACCTTTTAATAATTCATTTAATTTATCCAATTCTTTATGTGTTGGTAAAATTAAATGTGCTTTTTCTGAAATAAAAATCCTATTTAATATATATTTATCAAAAGGTTTTAAATTTTCAATCTCATTGTTTAATGATTTTGGATCAATAACACAACCTGTTCCAATTACATTTTTTGTATGATTATGGAAAACACCAGAAGGGATTAAGTGCAAAGTATGCTTAATCCCGTTAATATGAATTTGGTGACCTGCGTTATTCCCCCCATTAAATCTTGCTACAATATTATAATCAATACTTAGATTATCAATTATTTTTCCTTTTCCCTCATCCCCAAATTGGATTCCTAATACAACATCTACCATTATGAATTTACTATTCTTTTTAATTTTTCTTTAAGATTTAAAACAATAATATCATCTTCTTGTTTTTTGTAAAAACTAAATTTGGGGAAAAACTTCTCCCCAAATTTTTTAAGTGATTTTGTTGTAAATCTATCGTTTAATTCTTTACAATTATTTTCTTTTAAAAAAATCTTTGCTTCGAGCAAATTATCGTGTTCGCCTCTTCTTATTTGAATTAAGAAATAATCTTCATTGTCTATTCTACCAAAATAAACACCATTGTATTTTTTCTTACCTTCACTATTTTGAATTTCGTATTTGCCGTTAATAACTAATTTTTTTACATTCATTTTTTTAAATTACTTCATCAATTGCACCATAAATTTTTGCTTCTTCAGCGGTCATCCAATAATCTCTATCACAATCTTTTTCAATTTTTTCATAAGGTTGCCCTGTTTTTTCAGAAATAATTGTATAAAGTTCTTGTTTTAATTTTTCAATTTCTTTATATGTAATTGCAATATCTGAGGCTTGTCCTTGCGCACCACCCATTGGTTGGTGTTGCATTAATCTTGCATGTTTTAACGCCATTCTTTTACCTTTTGTTCCGCAAATTGTAAGCATATAACCCATACTTGCACCATAACCAATACAAACTGTTCTTACATCTGATTTAATAAAATTCATTGTATCAATTACAGCCATACCAGCATAAACAGATCCTCCTGGAGACATAATATGCATTGTAATTTCATCATTACTAATACTATCTAAGAAAAGTAATTGTGCCGTAATAACTGCACAAGCACCATCACCAACCTCACCAATGTAGAAAATCTTGCGATCTCTCATTAATCTATCAAAAACCGACATAATTGCCACATTTTGTGGTCGCTCCTCAACAATATTAGGTGTTGCCACATTATTAGGAAGATATAAACCATTAGTTGTTTTGTTAAAACTATCTAAGGTTGAAGAACTCATTCCCAAATGACCGATTGCAAATTTTTCAAATTCTGTTTTCATATTTTTTATTTGTTATACAAAGATAGTGAAATTCTTTGAATTTTTTAATTTTTTTTAGTTTATTTTAATTTTTATTATCTGTTAATTATATTTTTTAATTTATCTTTTAAAATTGGTTTAAAATGTTTTTCAATATGTTGTTTTGTACAATATTTCCAATCATATCCTTTAATATATTTGTTGTCACTACTATAAACAACTATTTCAAGATTTAAATCATTAACAATTTTATCAGAATCAAAACCATAACGTTTTAACGTTGAAAAATATGTTTTAGTATTTTCATATTTATATAAAAACCAATATCCATCATCTTTATCAATTCCAATATAAATATATTCTATATTTGGATTATTTATATTTTTATATTTACTATATAGTTTTAATTCTTCTAATTTCATCTGTTAATTATACAATTTAAGAATATCTTCTGAGTTAAAAAATTCATAAAAATGATCAATAATTAATAAATTATATTCTTCATCATTATATGTTTCAAGATTTAAATCATTAACAATTTTATGTGGATTGAAACCATAAAGTTCTAACGTATGAAAAAATAAATCACATTCATCTTTATATATAAACCAATAATATTCATTATCACTATCAATCCCAATATAAATATATTCTATATTTGGATTATCAATGTGTTTATATTTATTATAAAGTTTTAATTCTTCTACTTTCATCTACTTAAAATATTTTTTAATTTATTGAAAGTTTTAACTTGAAAACTATCAATAATATATTCATTAGTAACAAAAATCATTTCACATTTTTTAATTAAATAAACTTCCTCATCAATTTGAAGATTATTATTATGTAAATAAAGAAAATCTTCTTCTAATCTAATATTTTCATCGTTAATTTCCTTAATAAATTTAACGAAATATTCTAAATCAATATTATATTCATTTAATTGTTTTAAAATAATACTATTATATTCATCAAAACAAGGATGATAATAAATTATTATTTGTTTTTCAGGATCATTTGGACATGGTTTAATTAAATAATTAATATCACAGTTAGATCTATCATAATATGGTTCTTTATTAAAGAATTTATTAATTTTATTAAAATTTATTTTCCCATACATAATTATTGTAGTTTAAGATTATGTGGTTTTGGTTTTCCATTTTCATCAATATTAACAAACACAACATCAGCGGTACAATATTCATGTTCTGTTAAACCATCTCTTGCACTTAACTGCAATGTTAAAGAACTATTACCAATTTTACTTACTTTAGCAAAAATTTCAATAATTGTACCTTCTTTAATTGGTGTTAAAAACAAAATTTCACTAAATTTAAGTGTGACAACTTTTCCTTTTGTTAATTTTGTTGCAAAAATTGCACCAGCAGAATCTAATTCGCACATTAAATAACCACCGAAATAATTTTGATGAACACCAATTTCACTTTTTAATACAACATGTCTCGTAATTAATTCAAAATCTCTCATAATTTTATTGCTCCAGGATATTGAATATCCATTTGTTTTTTAATTTTTTTATTTTTAATATTTTCTTCCAAACATTCATCACATAAACAAATATATAATTTTGAATTATTTTTTTGAATATTAAAAACTGAACCACCTAACCATTCATCGTTTTCTGGTTTTTGTTTTGCTCCTTTTGAGAAAACTTGTTTTTCACATTTTAAACAAGTTAAACTTTCCCAATAAGAAATATTATTGCCCATCATAAAGATTTTTTCTTTTTTTATTTTTTACTTTTGTGATCTTTTTGCCATATTTTTCATCATTCCAAATATGTGAATTTGGTTCTTCCTCATTCATTTCTTTATTAGTTTCAAATCTAATAATTTCATTTTCAAATGAACGCATTGCATTTCCAAAATGATCAATATAACCTCTTTTCTTACCCATTTTTTTATTTTTTATGTTTTCCACAAAACTCAGAGTTATCTTTTACAATTACTCCACATTCCTCACCTTTTCTTTTACCAGATTTTAAAATTGCTTTGCACTTTTTTTCAATCTTTGTTTTTGTTATTTCTTTTGGTTTAGAATAATTTGTATCATCAATAATTACAATATCTTCGTTTTTAGTTTCCATTGGAACTTCCACCCAAGCAGGTAATACAAATTTTCTATCTTCAAAAATAGCCAATAGAAAAAATCCATTGGCCATTACTTTACTTTTTTTAATTTCAATTTTCTGAGACATTATGTTTTAAAAAATTTTATTCTGATTTCAGAAACAATATATGTAATCAATAAAAAAATTGTGAATATAATTAAACTTTTCATATTTATTTGTTTTTAAATTATTGAAAAGGAAACTTAGGCGGTTTCCTTTTCAATTAAGATTTGTTTTACTCTTTTGTTTGTTGCTGCAATAGGACATTCAACACCAGAAGAAATAATTAACACATTACCTTTAAGTCTTGTAAAGTCAAAACTATCAGTATAACCATCTGTTAAGATAACAGTATTAAACTGATTATGATTTTGAGCAATATAATCAACTCCTGGTTGAAGGGTTGTACCACCCAAACCTTTGATTTTCATTTTTTCCAAATCTTTTTTGTTTTTAACAACAACAGAATGTTGAACTTGTGTGTCACATTGAACCAAATTAATTTCAATATCGTTTTGGAAAATATAAGATAAAACTTTATCAAAATCTGAACCCATAGAACCAGAAGTATCTAAAAGACAGTTAATAACAGTTTTAACTTTTTTCTTACCTTTCAAACCAAAAATACCTTTTCTATTTGGTCTTGTGATAGTTGGGTTTTTGATACTACCCATGATATTACTTGCGATTTGTCTTTTGATTTCTCTAAGATAATCTTTACGTTTCTTTTGAAGTTTATTCAAAATTGTTTCCATATTACCTTGTGTAAGACCACGTGCTTTAAGACCTTCAGTAACATGTTTAATATATTCTCTTTTTTGATCATCGGCAACTTCATCGTCAATATGAACATCCATAAATTGACCATCATTATTTTGCATATTATCAAAAATGCTTTCTAAACTATCACATTCTAAACCATTTTTACCGAATTTACCATAACTTGGCTTACCTTGTCCTTGGCCTTGACCTTTACCTTCTCCTTGACCATCTTCATCACCATCTTCATTATCATCATCTCCACTATTTTGTGATTTTTGTTTTTCGTGTTCTTCCCATTTATCATAAAGCCATTCGTATAAACTTTCAAAGTTTAATGGTCCTTCATATTCATTAGGTAAGAAAACGCCTAAGTGTTCATTCTTTTTATCTTCTTCAGTCTTTTTAATAATCTCCACATATTTGCTATCAACATCATCAATAATGATTTGATTAATAATCATATCTTGTGCGATATTTGATAGTTTATGGTTAAAACCACCAAGTTTAGTTCTTTTTTGGTGATCAAACAAAAAGTGAAAAATTTCATGAATAATTAAAAAGTTTAATTGTTTTTCGGTCAAAACATCAATAAATTCTGGGTCATAATAAAAGTTCATACCTTTTTGACTTACATTTACTCCGGCTGTTCCAAGACCTATTGCTTCATGAAAATTTACATATAAAAGAAACTCCCCATAGAATGGCATTACCTCTGGTAAAAGCAATTTAATAATTGATTTCTCAATTTTAGGGTGCATTTTGTTTTTCGTGATTTTTACTCCTTCTTTCATTTTATTTATTTTTTTTATTTGTTTTACAAAGATAGTGAAATTCTTTGAATTTTTTAATTTTTTTTAGTTTATTTTAATTTTTATTATCTGTTAATTATATTATATAATTTATTTTTTAAATCTGGTTTAATATATTTTTCAATTTGTTCTTTTGAACCAAAAGACCACTCATAACCTTTAATATATTTATTACCGTATTTGGTTAATGTTTCAAGATTTAAATCATTAACAATTTTATCAATTTTATCAAGATCAAAAATATATTGATTTAATTGTTGAATTGATAATTCATTATTTTTACTTTTAAATAAAAACCAATAATAATAACTATCTTTACTAATTCCAATATAAATTAATTCCCTATTTGGAATATTTATATTTTTATATTTATTGTAAAGTTTTAATTCTTCTACTTTCATCGGTTTAAGATATTTTTTATTTTATCTGTTAAAGGTTCTTGTAACCAATCAAAATGCCAATTAAAAGGAATTTCAGAAAATGTAACAAAATATTCATCAATAAATTTTATTGTATAAGTTTTTCCTGAATATTTAAACATTTCATCCGTAAAATACGGGTGTATATCTTCACATTTTGTTAAATCTTTAATTCTAACTTTATCATCAACTTTATATTTAAAACTCATCTTTTTAATATGTTTTTAATAATATTTTTTGTGCTTGAACATTCTTCTAACATAATTTTTGTATTATTAGTTACAAAAACAATAAATTTATAATTATTTTTAATGGCAAAATTATATAATAATTCTCTATATTCAGGTTTAACTTCGTTTTTAGTGTATTCTAGAATATTATTTGTTTCAATTAAAAGAAACGATGGCATAGGAGCATTAATATATCTACAAAATTCTCTTAATTCAATATGTTTATTACAAACAAATATATTAACATTATCCCAATCTAATAAATTTGTTTTATAAAAAATTATGTTTTGATCATTAAAATCAAAACATAATTTTTTCTCAATCTTCAATTTTTGCATTTAATTTAGCATTTAATAATTTTAAACAAAGAGGTTTAAGTTCTTCGATTGAACCACTTTTAACAGCACATTTACCTTCGGTATGAATAATAAACGCACATTCACTAGCATCTTGCTCACTTAAACCTAATATACTCTCAAAACAAATTATAACCCAATCAAAACTATTTACATCGTCATTATAAACAACAATGCTTTTAAATTCTTCGGTTTCTTGTTGGGTATCGATTAATACATCTAATTCTGGTTTAGTTGCCATATTTAGTTTAATTTTTCGTTTAAGATTTCTGTTAAAAGTTTAATTTCGGCTTTACCTTTATATTCTTTATTAAATAAACCAATAGTTTTTCCAATAACAACAGGTTTATTTGTTTTACCATCATTTGTTGTTTCTAACAATTTATCCAAAATAATTTCTAATTCTTCTTTGGTTAATTGTTTAGGTAAATATTCTTGATATAAATCAATTTGATATTGTTCTTTTTCAATTAAATCAACTCTATTTGCTTTTGCAAAACTTTCAATAGATTGATTTCTTTTTTTAATTTCACTAATAATAATATTTACAATTTGTTCATCATTTAATTCATTATTTTTATTGTTTTTAACTCCTTCTAAAATTTTAGCCTTTAAACTACTTAAAGCCAGTTTTTTAGCAGCGTTTTGTTCTTTAACAGCATTTGTGTAATCTTGTTGTATTCTTGCGTTTAACATATTTTTTTATTTGTTTTACAAATATAACGATTTTTTTTGAATTTTTTGAAAAAAATTAGAAAATTTTAATTTTTAAAATTAACTTTTTTTGAAAATTTATAAATAAAAACGTAAAATTACACTATATATAAATATGAAAAATAAAGTTAAATTAGGTCAATTTTATACAAAAAACTCTCATTATATAATAGGTAATCTATTAAATGATTTAGAAAAAAATAAAATAGTTGTTGAACCTTTTTGTGGTGAAGGTGATTTATTAATTTTTGAAAATAAATATGAAATTTATGATATAGAACCAAAAATTAAAAATTGTGTTAAAAGAGATACATTATTAAATCCGTTAGATTTTAAAAATAAGTTAGTTATTACTAATCCACCTTTTTTAGCAAAAAATAAAAATTTTGATAAAACTATATATAATTTATATGATGTTAATGACCTTTATAAGGCAGCAATTAAAACAATTATTGAATGTGATGGTGGTATTTTAATTTTACCACTAAACTTTTTTAGTGATGAAGATAATAAAATTAGAGATTTATTTTTTAATGTATTTGAGATAATTAATCTAAATATTTTTGAAGAGGTTGTGTTTTCTGATACAACTTATACTATTTGTTCTTTTTCTTTTAGAAGAAAAAAAATAAATAATAATACAATGAATATAAAATGTTGCTTTTTCCCAAAAAAAGAAATTAAATTTTTTGAATTAAAAAAAATAACCGGTTGGCGAGTTGGTTCAGATTTTTTAGAGTTAATAGAAAATACTAATAATATTGGTATTAAAAGATTAAGATTAAACCAAGAACCAAACTCTAATTTATATTTAAGGGCTATTGATACAGGAACTAATAATGGTAGAATTTCTCTATCAATAAATAAAGAACCCTTTTTTGGTAAAGAAAGTGATAGAACGTTTGCAACATTATTAATGAATAAAAAATACACTGAAGAAGAGGAAATTAAAATTTGTAATGAGTTTAATAAACTATTAGAAATAAATAGAGAAAAATATAATTCATTATTTCTCACAAATTTTAGAAATTCAACAACTTCTTATGCTAGAAAAAGAATATCTTTTGATATCGCTTATAAAATAATAAGTTATATTATAAAAAAAGAAAATTTATAATGAATTTAAAAAATTTTCTAATTCATAAATATTTAAAATAGCAACGTTATTTGAACCAAACTCTTCAATTAAATTTTTTATTTTTGTTTCAAAATAAGGTCCATCACATATTGCAATAAAATATATATCGCCTTGATTTAATTTATTGCAATTTCTTAAAAAAGTTCTTATATCATTATATTGATTATCTTGCGCACCACCAAATGCTTTAATGTATTTATGTGAAGCGTAAATAGTTTTATTTTTTACTTTAAATGTAAAATCAATTGATTTTACATCATTTTCTCTTTTAGTAGAAATTTCTCCATTAACAACAAACATTTTTGAATTGTTTGGTAGTTTTCTAAATTCTTTAACAATAGGTAAATTTTTTATGTATTTTGCAGCCAAATTTTCATAAATATTTTGTTTTGTTGGATCTTTTGCAAATATTTCAGCGAACATGTCATCTTCCATAATTTTTAACTTAACTTCCTCAACTTCACGATTATATTTTTCAGCATGATTTTTAATTTTGATTACAAAATCATGATTATTAATTTGTTTTCTTACATTAAGAATATTTTCTTTTAATTGTTTTTTATATTCTATTTGATAATCAAATTCTTTAATTATCTCTTCTTTTTTTGCAATTCTTTTTAATTTACTCATATTTTTATTTTTTTACAAATATAACGATTTTTTTTGAATTTTTTGAAAAAAATTAGAAAATTTTAATTTTTAAAATAAAAAAAGAGGTTAATTTAACCTCTTTTTCATCTATTTAATATATTTTTTAATTTATCGTTTAAAAGAGGTTTAAAATTATTAACATCTTTAAAACTTAACCAATAATGATTTTGAAAAAAATCATTATTATATTCAAAATTTAATTTAAATAAAACTTCTTTTAAATTTAAATCTAATTCTTCAATAACGCGTAAAAGAGCGAATCTACCTTCATGATTATTATTTGATAAAAACCAATATTCTTTATTTTTTTTATTATATCCAATATAAATAAATTCTTTATTTGGAAAATTTATGTTTTTATATTTATTATATAATATGAATTTTTCTGGTTTCATCTTTTTAATATGTTTTTTAATTTATCTTTTAAAATTGGTTTAAAATCTTTTAAAGAAGATGCTAAGGGCCATATATAACTATAACCACTTATAGTTATATAAGATACATCTTCTCTAAGAATAGGAATATTTAAATCTTCTAAAAAAGAAAAATCAATATTCCAAGATTTGGAAAGACTATAAACTTCATCAGATTCATCTTTGAATAAGAACATACATGGTTTTCTTGAATCTGTTTTATCAAATGCAACAAAAATAAGTTCTTTATTTGGATAATCTATATGTTTATATTTATTATATAATATGAATTGTTCTGGTTTCATCTTTTTAATATGTTTTTAATTTTATGGTTTAAACAAATTTTATGATTGATTATTGTTTCAGGTATGAATAATTCACAATCTAAAATTTTTTCATCTTCATTTTCATCTTCAATTATAAAATCATTTTTATTTAAAAAATTATAAAATTTATTATCAATTGTTATTCCTATTTCTAATAAATAATTAAGAGATACAGCACATCCAACAAATTTATATAAAAAAACTGGTTTTTCTTTATGAAAACCAATAAAATAATCAAAATAATAATCATTTTCTTCTTTAGAAAGATATTTATTATATAAAATGTATTTCATCTATTTAAAATATTTTTAAATTTATTTTTTAAATTAACTTTTAAGTTATTAATATCATATTTTGTGTCCCATACATATTCTTCAAAATATTTATTATTATGTTTAAAATTTAATTTAGATAAAACTTGTTTTATATCTAAATTTAGAAGTTCAGAAATAACATTAATTTGCGCATTTCCAGGTGTGTTATTTTTAGGTGTTAAAAAAAAATAGAATTTATTTGCTTTACAATATCCAATATAAATATATTCTTTTGAGTCATCTATATATTCATATTTATTATATATTTTTAATTGTTCTGGTTTCATCTATTTAAAATATTTTTTAATTTATCTTTTAATAAAGGTTTTAAGTTAGGATTTGTCGATGTTGTTTTAACATAATAACCATATAATTCATTATTAACAATATTTTTTTCAAGATTTAAATCTTTAATAATTTTAAAAAAATCCAAACCAAAATGAGTGAATGTTTCTAGATTCAAAGTTAAATTGGTAACAACTTTTGAGTTACTTTTATATAAAAACCAATAATTGGGTGTTTTTGACATTCCAATAAAAATATATTCTTCATTATTTTTAAAATCTGAATCTGAATTTTCATCAGTAGTATATTTTTGATATAATTTATATTCTTCCATTATTTTATTTTTTTATTAGGTGTTATGATTGTGTGCATGTTTTTACCCTCTAATCTTGGCATATAATCAACTTTTATTGTATCACCCATACTTTGTATTACTTTTAATAAAACAAGTTCGCCACGCTCCTTAAAAACGATTTCACGACCAGAAAATTTAATTGATAGTTTAACTTTCATTCCCTCAGATATAAACTTCTCAACTTGTTTAACCTTGAAATTAAAATCATGCTCATCAATGTTAGGACCAAATTTAACTTCTTTTAATAAAACTTTTGTTGTGTTTTTTTCATTTTCTTTTATTTTCTTTTTTCTTTGATAAAGAAACTTTGAATAATCTTCAATTTTACAAATTGGAATATCCGTTTTTTCATTAATTAAAATTAAATCTTTTTCCAAACTTTCAGCAATTTTTAATGCTTCAGTTTTAGTTAAGATTTTACTACCTTCAGGTAAATCAATTACCCTAACCTTTTCAAAATTAATTTCTTTATTGATTTTAAATTTTTCTTTCATATGAAAATTATATAATATCTCCCTTATTTAAATAAGGGAGATAAAAAACAAAACACAAATATAATTAAACCCATTTAATATGTGGGTTATTTTTTTGATCGATTGTTATTTCCAAACAACCAATTTTTATTTCTTTTGAATATCTATTAGCATCTTCTAATGTTTGAAAACTTGCTGAACAAGAATTTTCATAAACATTAACATAAAAAGTGTTATTCATTAACTTTCCATGATTTTTTTAAGTTTAAAAAGTGTTGGTTTATCAACAATTTTACCATTATAAACATGAATTATTGGTTTTTTATCATCTGTATCACCCGCATCAAAATATTCATCCATATCTAAAATAGGGATTCTTCCATAGCCAAACCCAAAATGAATTGCTGGTTTATTTTCTGAAAAACTATGTAGTTCAACTTTTTTACTATTTTTATCTACTTTAAAAGTACAAGTAATATCATCTTCAACACTTGTTGTGGCGTATTTATCATCTTCAACAAGAATATCAACAATGGTTGTATAATATGGTTGGCATATTTTTAAAAATCCTTTTACAATATCATTAATTTCGGTTTCAGAATATTTATTCTGTTCTTTTAACATTTCAATTAAAATTTGAGAATTAATATGATCATCATATTCATGACCAAATTCTATATCATATTTAATTAAATAACTTACAATATTTTGATCATAATCAGTACTTTCATATAAAGAATAATCATTTGTTGATATAAGAGCATCTGTTAATTTTAACGCTTCTTCTATTGCGTCATCATAAGTTTCATAATACTCTTGACCTTTTAAATTAAATCCATCAAAATAACCACTATAACCACTATCATTATATTCAAAATAATTTTCAGATACGGTATAAATTGTTTTATATGTTTTTTCCATTTCTTTGTTGTTTTTCTTTTTTAGGTTGTTCTAATTCAGTTTTAGATTCTTCTTTTTTAGGTTCTTCTTTTACTTCTTTGTCATTTGTTAATGTTTTAACCATTTGATTTAAAACATTAATCATTGTTTTTGCTTCGTTTAATTCAGATTTAAGTGTTTGAATAACTTCATCATTTCTATTATTATCTTTAAGAATTTTAACTTCTGCTTCTAAAATTCTTACTTTTTCTTTTAAAATCAATACAGGATCTGTCATTTTTATTTATTTTTAATGTAAAAAAAAGGTGTCTTTTTAAGGACACCTTTTTTATTGTTTCTAACAATGATTATTCACCATCGTTTTCAAGGTCTTCGTAGCGCTCGATCATCATTTTGAAATCTTCCAAGAACGCATCTCGCAATTTCAAAATATTTGAGTTTTTATCATTTTCATCAGTTGTATCTGCGGTTGCTGCTTCAATGAAGTAAGCAATACGTTCATCAGAACTAACCAGTTTAAGGAATTTGATAAGGTTATCAACTTGTTTCTTTTTCAGGCTTTCCAAATCTTTTTGTTTCAATTGACTAAGCAATTCAGATTTTCTATCACGATTGAAAGTTTTCAATTTTGAAACAATACCATCGAAGTCATTAAGAATAACATCAATATTTACAGCCATCATATCTTCGCAGAAGCGTCTGAATCTTTGATAAGCAGCACCAACATAACCGAAACCAACTTCCTCCAAAGAACTTAAAAATTCTTGTGGGCTTGCATCCATACCATTCTTTTCATCAGTACCAAAGTTTTCAGTGATAAAAGAACTCAAGAAAGACCAAGAACGAGGTGTTGCAAAGGCTTTATATTGACTATCACTTTCAGGTGCTTTGTAGAAATAACCAGGTTCAACCCTTAAAAATTCTACAATGATTGGATGCACATTGTTTTTAGCGTATTCTTCAATCCACTCATCCAAAGTAATTTCGTGTTTCAAGTGAATCAAACGGTTATTAAGGGCACCATCAAATTCTTCAACATCACAAGAGTCGCTTTCACCAAGGTTACCACTCATTACCATGAATACATTATCGTTGAATTTAAATTCAGAACCGATTTGTCTTTCATTCAAGATTTGAAGAGCAGCGTTTCTTACGTTAAGAGAACAGCGGTTACCTTCTTCAAAGTGAATAAGGGTTGGTCTTTGATTAGCCTTCCAAGCCCATTTTGGGGTTACAAAGTCAAGGAATTTTTGTGTTACTGGTTTTCCATTTTCAGTACCAACTTCCAAGTCTTGTAATGTTGGGAACAAACCAACTTCAGTTTCATCAATCATTGACAAACGAATATCAATATATTGCATATCCAATTTATCAGCGATAGAGCGCATAATGGATGATTTTGCTTCACCTGGACGAGAGGTTACAAACAATACACCATTTTTACCATTCATTACATTGAAATACTTACGTTCGCGAGCGCTAAGTTTTGCAATTTTGTTTTTCATTTCTGTGTTAAGTCTCATATATTTGTGTTTTTTTTTTGTTTTTGTTGTTGTTTTTTTTTTAAAGATACGAAGATTTTTTTAATTTTTTGAATTTTTTTGAGGGATTTTAATTTTTATAATTTTAAGAATGTTAAACCTTCAAAACATTTCTTAATTCCCTTTTTTGTTTTGTTAAACAAAGATAGTGAAATTCTTTGAATTTTTTAAAAAATTTTAAAGAATTTTAATTTTCATAATTTATAAAGTTTTATGGACAATATAATTATTTTGATTTATTTGGTTAATTTTATTTTCAATAAATAAACAACCAAATTTTAGAAAAATTGCTATTAGTAGTGTTTTATACATCTCTTTATTCCTTTTTTGTTTTGTTAAACAAAGATAGTGAAATTCTTTGAATTTTTTGAAAAATTTTAAAGAATTTTAATTTTTATTATTTTTAAACTCTGTTAGATATTGATTATCTGTTTCATACCCACCTTTGTTTTCAACAGAATAAATATTCATATCGATTTTATATCCAGGGTTTTTATCAATTCTATTAAATGTCCAAGCATTATCCATCCAGATTATTCTATTATTTGGATAAATAAAATAATTTCCATTATCCATTTTAAAAACATGTCCGCATTTATGTTCAGGTGTTTCAGAAAAATTTGTATCAAGCATTGCTTTATTTTCGTGACTCCAATCTAATGTGAATAGATATTGTCCTTGTCTTTTAACACCTGTTATTGATATAAGATCTGCTCTTAAACCAGATAACCTAGTTCTAACTTGAACATCAATATAAGAACTAAAACAATCCCAATAAATATGTTCTGTTAATGGTAGTTTTTCAGCATCTTTTTTCCAACAAAAAGCATGAATTGGACGTCTTGTCCAATTCACACCATTTTCTAAGAAAACTTCAAATAAAGGAACTCTTTTTTCTATTGAAGAAACTGAATGTATATCAGCCAACGTGAATTCATTAAAACCTTTTTCATGGTTAAATAAAAATTCGTTTCTAATATAACATGTAATTGTTGGTATATTATGGTTTAAATAAGCCATAATTATTCATCCCCATCATCTTCTTGTTTCTCAAAAAGAGCATATAAATCATCATTATATACTTCTTTAAATGAATGTTTCAAAGCCACAATTTCTTCGTCATCTGATTCTGTAAAATCATCAAAATCGATAACTTCCAAAATTACATTTTCTCTTTCTTCTGGTGTAAAAGTATCATACTTTTCAATCACCTCTTTAACTCTGTTAATTTGTTCTGTTGTCATATGTTTATATGTTTTTTTTATTTGTTATACAAAGATAGTGAAATTCTTTGAATTTTTTAATTTTTTTTAGTTTATTTTAATTTTTATTATCTGTTAATTATATTTTTTAATTTATCTTTTAAAATTGGTTTAAAATATTGTTTAATATGTTTTTTTGAATAAAATGTATAACCATATCCTTCAATATATTTTTTACCATATATATCAATATATGTTTTAAGTTTTAAATCTTTAACAATCTTATCAGGATCAAAACGTTTTAACGTTGAAAATTTTAAGATACAATCTTCATTTTTATATAAAAACCAATATTTATTTTTGTTATCAATTCCAATATAAATAAATTCAATTGTTGAAAAATATATATTTTTATATTTATTATAAAGTTTTAAATCTTCTACTTTCATCTATTTAAAATATTATTTAATTTATCTTTTAAAATTGGTTTAAAATGTATTTCAATATGTTCTTTTAAATAAATTTGCCAATCATAATCTTTAATATATTTATCACCATCTGAATAAAAACCTATTTCAAGATTTAAATCTTTAACAATCTTATCAGGATCTAAACCATAACGTTCTAAACTTGCAAATGATATATTAGATTCAGTTTTATATAAAAAACAATAAAAATCTTCATTATCAATCCCAATATAAATATATTCTCTATTTGGAGATCTTACATCTTTATATTTACTATATAGTTTTAATTGTTCTGGTTTCATCGGTTTAAAATATTTTTTAATTTATCTTTTAAAATTGGTTTAAAATTTATTTCAATATCTTCTTTTTTATACCATAAAACATTATATCCTTCAATACATTTATAACCATTAACATCAATAACTATATCAAGATTTAGTTTTTTAACAATTTTATCAGGATCTAAACCATACAATTTTAACCTTGCTAATGATAAATTATAATCTTTATGTTTATATAAAAACCAATAATCATTTTCATTATCAATTCCAATATAAATTAATTCAATTTCTGGATAATTTTTATCTTTATATTTATTATAAAGTTTTAATTCTTTAATTTTCATCTGTTAATTATATTATTTAATTTATCTTTTAAAAATGGTTTAAAATATGTTTTAATATCAAATTTTGAATAAAAAAATATATTATATCCTTTAATATATTTAATACCAACTATATTAGTATATGTTTCAAGATTTAAATCTTTAATAATTTTATCAGGATCAAAACCATTATTTTTTAAATATGTAAATAATAAATTATAATCTTCATTTTTATTTAAAAACCAATAATAACCATATTTACGAACTCCAATATAAATTAATTCCTTATCTGGATTATCAATGTGTTTATATTTATTATATAGTTTTAATTGTTCTGGTTTCATCTATTTAATATATTATATAATTTATCTTTTAAAATTGGTTTATAATACCTTTTAACAGATTCAATATTATCATAACCAATATATAAATCTTCAATACAATAATTTAGTTTTTTAACATTTTCTTCGATTAAACCATAATTAAAACCTAAATTTATTATTGTATTTTTATATTTAATTACTTTTGAACCAACATTATTTTTAGTTAAAAAATAATAATCTTGATTAACTATTCCAATATAAATAAATTCCTCATTATATTCTTCACGACTATATTTATTATATAGTTTTAATTGTTCTGGTTTCACCTATTTAAAATATTTTTAATTTTATCTTTTAAAACTAATTCTAACCAATCTTCGTGATAACTCCATTGATTATTTTCTAAAATAAGCCAATTTTCTTCTTCACCCGTAAATAATTTTATTTTTGTTATTTCTCCAGAATATTTTAACATTTCTTCAATAATACCTGGATTTTTATCTTCACATTTTGTTAAATCTTTAATTCTAACTGTATCACCAATTTTAAATTTCATTTTCTATTAAAAAATTTTTCAATGTATTGTTTTATTTTTTCTTCGTATTCTATTTTGAAAATATTTTCAATATCTTCTTCTGAGTGAGAAACCGGACAAAACCATATATTTTTTTCATCTCTTGTCCAATAATTTTTAACATCACCATTATTATCTTTAACTTTAATTCTTAAAGAATAAGGTTTTGACCATTCTTCAATATTACCATTAAAATCAACAATTTCGTATATTTCATTATATGTAAAATTACCTTTAATTTTACCTTTATTAATAAATTTAATGTACATTAGTCAGTTGTTTTAGTTAAAAGTGTTGGATTAGTTGTTTTTTTATTTTTTACTGAATTTGGTGGAATACCAATACCATTACTCATCCATTGTTGGGTTTCAAGGTGATCTAAATAATCTTGTGCTGTTGGAATATATTTATTTCCAAAATCTTCTAATACGTGTTGTTCTGCAACATCTTTTGGAATAAACATTTTTCCATCACTTTTTCTATAAGCAACTTCACCAAAAACTTTTGGGATTACAACACCAATAAACCATGAATTATGTGTTAATGCTCTATGTCCATTATGAGAAATAACTGATTTACTGCTATCCATAAAAACATGAATATCTAAATAATCTTCGGGTTCTCCTCCAAATTTTTTGCTTGACGCAATTGCGTGAATGTAGGGTTTAGCCATATTTTTTATTTGTTATACAAAGATAGTGAAATTCTTTGAATTTTTTATTTTTTTTTAGTTTATTTTAATTTTTATTATCTGTTAATTATATTATCTAATTTATCTTTTAAAAGGGGTTTAATATATTATTCAATTATTTCTTTTTTATACCAAAAATAATCATATTCTTTAATATGTTTTTCACAATATTCATCAATAATTATTTCAAGATTTAAATCTTTAACAATTTTATCAGGATTTAAACCACGATATTTTAAAGTTGAAAATGATGTATTATATTTTTTATTTTTATATAAAAAACAATAACTATTTTGTTCATCAAATCCAACATAAATATATTCTCTATTTGGATAATTTATATGTTTATATTTATTGTAAAGTTTTAATTCTTCTGCTTTCATCGGTTTATTATATTTTTTAATTTATTCTTTAAATCTAGTTTAAAATACATTTCAACACTTTTTTTTGAATAAAAATTTAAACTATATCCTTTAATAGATTTAATACCATATTTATCAAAATATACTTCAAGATTTAAATCTTTAACAATTTTATCAGGATCAAAACCATTATTTTTTAAATAAGAAAATTTTATGTTAGAATATTTAAATAAAAAACAATAATCTTTATAATAATTTCCAATATAAATAAATTCTCTATTTGGATAATTTATATTTCTATATTTATTGTAAAGTTTTAATTCTTCTGCTTTCATCGGTTTATTATATTATTTAATTTATTTTTTAAAATTGGTTTTAAATTTATTTCAATATATTCTTTTTTATACCATCCAAAATAATATCCATTGAAATATTTATCATCACATCTATCAATAAAAATTTCAAGATTTAATTCTTTAGCAATTTTATCAGTGTCAAAACCATTATATTTTAACGTTGAAAAGTATGCATTAGTATTTTCATATTTATATAAAAACCAATAATCATTTTCATTATCAACTCCAATATAAATTAATTCTTTATTTGGGAAATTTATATTTTTATATTTATTATAAAGTTTTAATTTGTTTAAATTCATTATTTTATCTATTTAATATATTATTAATTTTATCCTTTAAATATGGTTTTAAATATTTTTCAATTTTTTCTTTTTTATACCAATTATAACAATATCCTTTAATATATTTATCACCATATTTATTATAAAAAATTTCAAGATTTAATTCTTTAACAATTTTATCAGGTTCAAAACCATAATGTTTTAAAAATGTAAATGATAAATTATAATCTTCAATTTTATATAAAAAACAATAACTATTTTGTTTATCAAATCCAATATAAATATATTCTATATTTGGATTATTTATATTTATATTTTTATATTTATTATAAAGTTTTAATTGTTCAATTCTCATCTATTTAAAATATTTTTTAATTTATCTTTTAAAGGTTCTTCTAACCAATCAATATGCCATTTATATGGAATTTCAAAAAATTGAACATTATGTTCATTAATATAATTTATTGTAAAAATTTGTCCTGAAAATTTAAGCATACCACTTAGAATTAAAGGAGGTTTATTTTCACATTTTGTTAAATCTTTAATTCTAACTTTATCACCAACTTTATATTTAAAACTCATCTTTTTAATATGTTTTTTAGTTTAATATGAATTTTATTTACTTTTAAAAATAAAATTGCTTCCGCTTTAATTTTTTTATTGAAATCGTCAAATAAAATATAATATACAGGACCAAAAGCATTTTTAATAACACTTATTGGTTCATATATTTTATTTTTTGTTAAATTTAATTTTTTAACTTTACCAGTAAAGAATTTTGAATTATATCCAATAAATTTTATATACATTATTTATTATGTAATTTTTTAATTGTTTCTTGTAATAAATTTAAATCATCTTCTATTGTTTCTAAATTTATTTGTCCTATTGACAATCTAAACCAACCTTTATTTGTTTCTGAACCAAAGTATTCAAAAGGCACAATAGCAATTTTACATTCATTAATTAAAAAATCAACCATTTCATTTAATGTTGAAAATTTATCGTAATAATCTAATTTAATTGAAATATAAATCGCTCCTTTTGGAGGAATATAATCCACTTTATAACCTAAGTTTTTTAAATTATAAAGTATATCAATATATTTATTAAATATTTCTTTATAATAAAAAACTTTATCTGAAACAAATTCTTCATATAATGTAATTTGTTTTAAATATTTTGCAACACCCAACTGAATAAATCTTGGTGCTTGCGCTCCTAAATGCGACATAATTTTGGATGCTTGGTTAATAAACCTTTCTGAACCATATAACCAACCAACTCTAACACCTGTTGCGCATAATGTTTTTGAAATACCATCAACACCAATTATATATTCTTGGGTTTTTTTTCCAAATTTTTCAAAATTAAAATAATTATTAACTGAAACAAGGTCAGAATAAACTTGATCCAAAAATAAATAAACAGGTTTTTTATCAGCCAAAATTCTTAATTCATTTTCTTTTAAAATTAATTCAATAATTTTTTCCATAACAGCATTATCGATTGCTGAACCTGTTGGATTTTGTGGTGAGCATAAACATATTAAATTTACATCACTAATAATTTTTTTAATATCCTCAATTGTTGGAAAGAAATTATTTTCTGGTGTTGTTTCAATTGGAATTTGTTGTGCTTTTGTAAGCATTGAATAATGATTATTATTCCAAGAAGGAACTGGAAATGCTACTTTGTCATTTTCATCAATTAATGTTTTAAACAATAAATAAATTAATGGTCTAACACCACAACCAATTAAAATTTGATTAATATTATAACTTAACCCTTTTTCAAACATTAACTCTTTAATTGCTAATTTTAATGGGATTTCTCCATTATTTGCTGCATATTGCGTTGCATTATTAAATAATTCTTCTGTTATGTATAATTTTAATTGTTCAGGAATTTTATGTATATTTGGATCAAAATCACCTATTGTATAATTTTTTGCTCCATTTACATTTTTAACTTTATTATTCAAGTTAATAATTTCTGAACCAACAATATTTTCTGCTATTGAGGAAAACTCTTTTCTCATCTGTTTATTATATTTTTTAGTTTATCTTTTAAGATTGGTTTTAAATATTTTTTAATATATTCTTTTGAAGAATATATATAAGAACAACCTTTAATATATTTATTATTAAATTCATCAATAAAAATTTCAAGATTTAAATCTTTAGCAATTTTATCAGGATCTAAACCATAATCTTTTAAAAATGAAAATGATAGATTATAATTATTATTTTTATATAAAAACCAATAATCACCATCATTATCAACTCCAATATAAATATATTCTGTATTTGGTTCATCTATATCTTTATATTTATTATAATCTTTATATTTATTATATAATCTTAATTGTTCAATTTTCATCTGTTTAATATATTATTTAATTTATCTTTTAAAATTGGTTTAAAATATTTTTCAACACTTTGTTTTGTAAAAAAATCCAAATCATAACCTGTAATATATTTATTACCATCTGCATAAAAACCTGTTTCAAGATTTAAATTTTTAATAATTTTATTAGGATCAAAACCATAATAGTCTAACAATGAATATGATATAATAGAATTTTCATTTTTATATAAAAAACAATAAAAACCATCATTATTAACTCCAATATAAATATATTCTGTATTTGAACGTTCTGTATTTTTATATTTATTATATAGTTTTAATTCTTCTACTTTCATTACACAAAATAATAATTTTTTTACTTTTTTTCAAAAAAATTTATGAATTTTTAATTTTTAAAATTTTTAACTTAACTTTTTTTGATTTTTCTTTTTTAATTATTTATTATTAACTAAAGAAGTTAAAAATATGAATAATTTAATATTTAAAACACTTTCCAATAAAAAAGAAATAGAATTAATAGATTATATTAAAAATTATTTAATAATGTATCCAGATACAACAATTTTTATTGGAACTGATTCTCAAAATCAAAGAACATATACAAACTACGCATCAGTTATTGTTTTACATAATAAAACAAGAGGTGGTCACGTTATCTACACCAAAAGACAATTACCAAAAATTTATGATAAATTTGTTAGATTATGGAATGAAATTGAATTTTCTTTGGAAATTGCCGATTATTTGGTTGCAAATAATGTTAAAAAACCAGATTATATTGATTTGGATCTTAATCCAGATCCAAAATATAAAAGCAATGATGTTTTAAGAGCAGCGTTAGGTTATGTAATTGGTTTGGGGTATAATGCAAGATGCAAACCAAATGCAATGTCCGCATCTTATGTTGCTGATACTTTATGCAAATAATTATCTATTAACTATATTCTTTAATTTATCTTTTAAACATGGTTTAATTATATATAAATTATATGGTTTATAATAACCATGATAAATCATTTTAATATTTTTTAGGTTAAAGTTATTATTTATTTCATCATAATTTAAACCCCAAACACCACAATAATATTCCTTAAAAGAATCAAGAGATGTATAACCATTATCAGTTTTATATAAAAATATATGATCACCATCTCTTTTATCAATTCCAATATAAGTTAATTCAATATTTGGTTCATTAACATCATAATATTTATTATAAAGTTTTAATTGTTCTGGTTTCATCTATTTAATATATTTTTTAATTTATATTTTAAAATTGGTTTAAAATATAATTCAATATAATCTTTTGTGTAATAAATACGCAACCAATATCCTTTAATATATTTATTACCATATACATCAAAACCTGTTTCAAGATTTAAATTTTTAATAATTTTATCAGGGTTTAAACCTAAACGTTTTAAATCTGAGAATAAAATCTGATAATTATCACGTTTAAATAAAAACCAATAACGATGATTAATATCAATTCCAACATAAATTAATTCCTTTTTAGGTTTTTCTATATGTTTATATTTATAATATAATTTTAATTGTTCAATTTTCATCTGTATAATATATTATTTAATTTATCTTTTAAACATAGTTTTAAATGTTCTTCAACAGAATCTTCTGAATAATAAAATATATCATAATCTTTAATATATTTATCACCGGTTTTATAAAAACCTATTTCAAGATTTAAATTATTAGTAATTTTATCAAGTTCAAAATTATTATGTTTTAATAAATTAAAATGTATTTTGTTGTTTTGTTTTTTATATAAAAAAATAAAATCTCCATCTCTTTGATCAACTCCAATGTAAAATAATTCAATATTTGGTTCATTAACATCATAATATTTATTATAAAGTTTTAATTCTTTAATTTTCATCTATTTATTATATTTTTTAATTTATCTTTTAAGATTGGTTTTAAATTTGTTTCAACAAAATGTTTTGAACAGATTTCCCACCCATAATCTTTAATATATTTCTCACCACTGTTATAAACACCTATTTCAAGATTTAAATCTTTAACAATTTTATCAGGATCAAAATTATAAAATTCTAAACTTGAAAATAATATGTTATAATTTTTATTTTCATATAAAAACCAATAATCACCTTCATCATCAATTCCAATAAATATAAACTCTATATCTGGATTATCAATATGTTTATATTTATTGTAAAGTTTTAATTCTTCTACTTTCATCTGTTAATTATATTTTTTAATTTATCTTTTAAAATTGGTTTAAAAAATTCTTCAACACCAACTTTTGAATAAAATATATAATAATATCCTTTAATAAACTTATTACCATATTCATTAAAACATATTTCAAGATTTAAATCTTTAATAATTTGACTGGGATTAAAACCATAATCTTTTAAAGAAGAAAATGATAAATGATTACTATTTTTATATAAAAACCAATAATCACTATCATTATCATTTCCAATATAAATAAATTCTTTATCTGGATTATTTATATGTTTATATTTATTATAAAGTTTTAATTGTTCAACTTTCATTTTACAAATATAACAATTTTTTTTGGATTTTTTAAAAAAAATTAGAAAATCTTAAAAATCATAATTTAAAAATAATATAAAATAAAAAAACCTTACTAAAAAAAATAGTAAGGTTAGGAATACAAAAACCAATAACAATGATACAGTATGAAATAATTTGGGTGATTAAGCGGATTTGAACCGCCAACCTCTTCAGCCACAATGAAGCGTTCTACCAGTTGAACTATAACCACAGTTGCCCAAGAAAGATTCGAACTTCCAACTCTTAGAACCAAAATCTAATATCCTGCCAATTAGATGATTGGGCAATTAAAAATAAAGCCTATTGGAGGCTCATAGCAAAGTTTTTATTAAAGAAATAATACAATATACATTTATAATATTTAATGTTAAATAAGAGCCTTAAAATAACAAAAAGGATTTTTAAAAGATCACCATTCCTTTGCTTTGGTTAGAAGCATCATATATTATGAATAAAAATCCGTTATGAATTAATTGTTTAGTGGTATATTTGAAACACTTTATTTTTCTCTCAGAGATTTCTCCATTGAGCCACATCGTTAAAGCATAAAACGTTATTAACAATTAATTCTTCGTGTTGATGAACGAACCACTAATTAAATAGAATTTTTTTTAAAAAATATGTATATTTTTCTATAATTTTTAATTTTACTAACTATTTATATATAAATAAAAAATATGTATAAATTATCACATTATGCTAAAAAATATAATGTATGTTATCGAACAGCTTGGAATTGGTTTAAAGCAGGAAAAATTCCTGGGGCTTATCAAGATAATAAAGGTAGAGTTTATATTGAACCAGAAAAAATTATTACAAAAAATGTTGTAATATATGCTAGAGTTTCTAATTCAGATAGAAAAGAAAGTTTAGAAAATCAAGTATTAAGATTGCAAAATTTTGCAATAAATAATGGTTATACAATAAAATATATTTATAAAGAAATTGCTAGTGGTCTAAATGATAATAGAACAAAATTAAATAGTTTATTTAAAAATAATGATTGGGATACTATTATTGTGGAAAACAAAGACAGATTAACTTGTTTTGGTTTTAATTATATTAAAATGTTGTTAGAACAACAAGGTAAAAATATTATTGTTGTTAACAACACTGAAGATGATAAAACAGATTTAATTAATGATTTAGTTTCTATTATTTATTCTTTTTCAGCAAGAATATATGGTTTACGTAAAAAGAAAAATAAAGAAGAAGTGATTAAATTTTTAACAAAATGATTTTAGTTGAACGACATATTATTAATAATAAACATATTTATTTTAATGAATGTGATAATTTATGTTTTAAATCAAAAAATTTATATAATGAATTATTATATAATATTCGTCAACATTTTTTTAAAACTAAAAAATATTTAAATTTTAATGAACAATATCATTTAATTAAGAATACCGATTCATATAAAAATTTACCAGGAAAAGTTTCTAATCAAATTATTAAATTAATAGATAAAAATTATAAATCATTTTTTAAACTTTTAATAAAAAAATTAAATTGTGGTTTACCAAAATATTTAGATAAAACTAATGGTAGATATATTATAATATATGAAAAACAAGCTATTTCCACAAAATCATTTAAAAAAGATAAAACATTACATTTATCAAAAACAAATATTTTTGTTAAAACACAAATAGATGATTTTAAATTAATTAAAGAAGTTAGAATTGTACCTAAAAATAATCACTATATTATAGAAGTTGTTTATAATAAATTAGAAAAAGTAAACAATAACAATGTGATATCTGCTTTAGATTGTGGATTAAAAAATTTAGCAACAATAACTTTTAATAATGGTAAAAAACCTTTAATAATTAAAGGTGGTGTGTTAAAATCTATTAATCAATATTATAATAATAAAAAAGCAAAATATTCATCAGAATTAAAATTAAAACAAAAAAAGCATAAATCAAAAAAAATCATTAATTTAACAAACAAAAGACATAATAAAATTAATGATTATATGCATAAAGCCAGTAGAAAATTAGTGAATTACTTAGTTTCCACTCAGGTAGGTACCTTAATTTTAGGTAAAAACACTGGACAGAAACAAAACATTAATTTAGGAAAACAAAATAATCAAAACTTTACTGAAGTACCTATATTTAGATTTTTAGATATGGTTTCTTATAAAGCAAGATTAGAAGGAATTAAAATAATCTGGCAAGAAGAAAGTTATACAAGTAAATGTTCTTTCTTAGATAATGAAGAAATTAAAAAACATTCATCTTATTTAGGAAAGAGAAAACATCGTGGCATGTTTATTTCCTGCACAGGAAAGCAAATAAATGCTGATGTTAATGGTTCATATAATATTCTTAGAAAAGCAATCCCAGATTTTAAGTATGGGATAGAGGGTTTTGCAGTAAACCCAAAAGTGTTATTAATTTAACCTTTAAAGGAATAATTTTCTATATTATTCCGTACTGTTGATGGTTGGACTTGAACCAACAACCTTCCGCGTATCAGGCGGATGCTCTAACCAATTGAGCCACATCAACATAATATAATTTTTTGCTCCCTGGGTTGGATTCGAACCAACGATCCTCTAATTAACAGTTAGATGCTTTTGGCCAACTAAGCTACCAAGGAATAATTTGTATTGCGTATGGGATTCGAACCCATGATCTTCTCCGTGAAAGGGAGATGTGTTAAACCAACTACACTAACGCAACATTTATTTTTTTATTTGTTATACAAAGATAATGAATTTTTTTAGATTTTTCAAAAAATTTTGAAGAATTTTAATTTTTATAATTTATCGATTTAAAATATTTATTAATTTTGATTTTGTTGCAAATTTAAATTTTTTATAAATTGAAGAACATTTCGTTGTAAAATAAACTTTTTTAAAACCTAATTTTTCTCCTTCTAATATAAGATTAGTTTTTAACTCTTCTGTTATAAAATGTTTATGTGTTTCTGTTGGGTAATGTTCTATAGGATAGCCTATTTTAAAATTTGTTAAAAAAATAAAATCACCTTCTAGATCAAGATATTTTGATACATAAAATAAATTATCTTCACAAATAATATAATCACCATTTTTAAATTTTCTCATCTATTTAATATATTTTTTAATTTATCTTGTAAATTTGGTTTTAGATATTTTAATCGTTCTTCAGGAAGAAATGCAATAAAATTATTATTATATATTAAATAATAATTTTCTTTAATATAAGAAATGTTGTGATATTTTAATAAATCTTCAATTGAATCAACTTCCCATTTTAACTTAAAACAATCATCATAACAATCAACATTTTTTGATAAAAAACAATAAGGTGCATTATGTAAATCATTTTTATCTATTCCAAGATAAATTATATTATCACTTTTAAAGTGTTCTATTAATTTAGGATCGGATAAAATATATTGATTATTTATAATTAATTTTTCTGGTTTCATTTTAATTTTTTTGCTAATTCTTGAATTTTATTCATTTTTTCAATTAAAAAACAAGCGTTTTTAATTTTTTGTTTAATATTATCGTTTTCAATATCTTCATAACCGAAACATTCACCCCAAATAATATTTGCCAAATCTTTTGGTGGATAATAATTTTCTGGCATTTCTTCGTTTCTTATATTTTCAATTTGCTTATTGATATCAATCATTTCTTAAATTTGCACAGGTTGCTGGAATCGAACCAACATCAAAGGTTTTGGAGACCTCTATTCTACCGTTAAACTAAACCTGTAATTGTTTTGCGAACATAAAATTAAATGAATCCGTTATGGTTTTAAAACCAAAAATAATATTACATTCACAAAACATTTTATTAACTTAATAAGTTAATTGCGGAGCATATAGGAATCGAACCTATATTCTAGTTTTAGAAGAACTATATCTTATCCGTTAGATGAATGCTCCATATTTTATATTTTGTACTCCTGGCCGGACTCGAACCGGCACGCCTAAGCAACAGATCTTCTTCACACTATGGTTTTCACCACCATTTCTGTTTGTGCGCTGGACTTTTTCTTAACCATGTCTATATTTAGATTTAGGCTTACCGTGTAAAGTCTCTGCACCTTCCCTTTTTTAAAAAAGGGCTTGGCTCAAGATTACCTCGAATTTTATTCAGGGGCTTCCTTGAATTTACGGTATTCTACTTCTCTCTTTTCAGAGAGAGCACTCAAATTATTTCTAAGTCTGTCGTGTCTGCCAATTTCACCACAGGAGCATTTTTTATTTAATCATCGAAAACAACCATCATTTTTTCAATCCAGGGATGTGCATCAAAAAAAGCGCCAATCCATTTCAGTTGCTCATCGTTATAATATTGGGGTAACTCAATTAAATCTTTTTTCTCCCAATATACACGTCCTGTGTCATTTGTAATACTATGTTTTATTACAAATTCACAACATTCATTCCAATCCATTGGATGGTTTATTGATATAAATTCCATTATATCACATTCATCAACATAATATATGCTTTCTTCTTTTTTTAGAACTGGTTCCATAATTATAATATATTTAAAAATAAAACAGCCTCATAATCACCACAATTACAATCTGTTTCAAAATATTGTTACTTAGGTTTATCTATTCACCTGAACTCTTTGTACCATCATCATTTGACTTGGACTCTCACATTTTTTACAAAGTTTCTATCAGCCTTGCAGCGGTGAGCAGCTACGTTCATAGCATTTTCACAATATTTTTATATTCTATCACCAATATTTTCTGAGTATGAAATAATATAGAAAATTATTTCTTTATGGTAATTACCACTGGGTTAACTCCATAACCCTCTATTCCTTCAGCAAATGCATTAGGAACTACCTTTTTTAAAATATTATATGAACCATTAACATCAGCATTTATTTGTTTTCCTGTGGAGGAAATAAACAAACCACGATATTTTCTGACCATTATATGTTGATTACCAACAGGTTTATCAGTAATAGATTTTTTTTTGTTATACAAAGATAATGAATTTTTTTAGAATTTTCAAAAAATTTTAAAGAATTTTAATTTTTATAATATTTTAAAATATAAATTAATATAAGATAAAAATATTATATCCTTCTTCTTGATTACCATGTATAATTACACCTTCACCATCTTTAACAAACTCAATATATATAGCACCACCAGTGAATTGGACGACTTTTGTTCGTTTAACACCAATCTCATAAAGAGTATTGTTTGCTTCATGTAAATCAAATTCATTATCTGCTAATATAAATGGAGATTCTACTTGGCGAATTTTAAATTTTGATTCTTTAAGTTCTTCTAGAAGATAAGGATCTTTATTTTCAAGAAGAACTATCATTTCATCAGAAAGTTCATCTGATATTTCTTCAAAGTAAGTTGAATAATTAATTTTCATATATTGTTTTTTTTATTATTTAGTTGTGTTGCTACACTAAAGTTATAAGTCTTCTGCTATTACTTATAGAATTTCTTCGCCCTACGGACTATATAATAATATTGTATGCAGTACATTATTATAAGTCCTAAACAAGCACACTCTTTAAAGGATGGACACTTCTAATCCCACCTCCCTAAACAATTATACTGAGAATGATATTTGTGTTGTAGAGTTATGCGTTACTCTATTATTGTTATGCGTTTCTTAATTTCTCTTTCTCAAGGAAAAACAACACAATTTGTAGTAATAAACCAATAGACTTACACGCCTATGTCTGGTCATTAAGTTACTGTTTGAACCCACTTATTTCTAAACTGTTACCACACTCCGTTATGCTCGGACAACAATTTATTACTACAACTTTTTATGTGAATTAAACTTCTTATAAGCAATTTCATCTTAAACTCTCTATACCGAGAATATCAATTTAATGATACGTGTCTGTCTTCCACCAAAGAAGGGTCGAATTAACTCACATTAGGTAAATATCAAACCTAATTTCTTTAATATGATGGTTTATCTATTTTATATTTCCTAAACTCTGGTAATAGTTTCATATCTTCTTCAAAATCATTTTGAAGTTCTTTTAACGGTTTCCAGAAAATACTTAATTGAGAGTTTTTCATATCATTATATTTACCATCAAGTCCGTTATGGTTTGGATAAGGTAAATCAATAATTTGAACATATTTTTTTAGTTTAAGAACATCTTCTCTTGTTTTCCAATCAGGATAAGAACCACCATTCAAACCATAACTAATACCAACTACTTCATAAGTCCTCCAATATTTTCTTCCAAGTGACTCATGTTGTTTAGAAAATCTAAACCCAATACTTATATCCATTTTTTTTATGTTATACAAAGATAATGAATTTTTTTAGAATTTTCAAAAAATTTTAAAGAATTTTAATTTTTATAATTATGGATCTTTTTTAACAACACCATAAAGTGTAAGTATGTGTTGTACTTTAGATAACGCTGTTGATAAATTATCTTGTTTAGGGATTTCATTATCCCACATATCAACACCCTCAACAAGAATTGATTCTGCGTTTGCACAATCAAAACAAACACCAAATCTTAAATCTTTTTCTCTATTACAACATTTACATTTCATAATTTTTATTTCTATATATCCTTTTTTTTTATTTAATACTTTAATTTTTTGATTACAAATCTTGTAACAATTAAATACTCGATACAAATCCATTTTTCAAATTAAGAAAATCTTTTTCTTCATCAGTCAATTTAAAGAATGGAACAATATCATTACTATCTTCAACAAACTTTTCTTTATTATCATCCCATATTTTAAATGGTAGTCCTAATAATTGTTCCATATCATTTTCTCTAAACAATATGAAATATTCTGGTTCTTCACCATTAAAAGAATCAACTACAATAGTTCCTTCCTCACCCATTCTTTTAACTCTTTTACCTAATAAAGAAAGTTTATTTCTTAAAGATTTTCTTAACTTACCTTCTATTTCGTATTTCTTCCAGTCGTCAGACATATTAAATTGTTTTAAATTTTTAATGTATTTTTATTTTTTATCTATTTAATAGATTTTTAAATTTATCTTTTAATTTACATTTAAGATAATTCATAACATCATATTCATTAACCCAAAAATATTCAACATTTTTAAAATCAACTTTTAATTTTTTAATATAAAAGTTAAAATTTTGTTCTTGATCTCTGATTTTCCATATAAAAGAATCACAACAATTTTTATTTATAACAAAAAAACAATAAGGTAAGCCTGTTGTACTAACATCTTTTCCAAGATAAAAAAGATTATCAACTGTTTGATTATTTTTTGTAATTGTGTATGGAACACCTAATTTTAATTTTTCAATTTCCATTTTTAATTTTTAAAATTACCAATCAAAAACAAAACCAATTGTATTATTTGTTATAGCATATTCAAAAACAACATCAATTAATTCATTAACAGATTTATTTAAAGTATCTTTTACACCTCTACAACTTAAAACTTTTACTTCTTCATTAAGATTAGTTTCATCTTCTAAAGAATAAATTAAATCTTGAATTATATCAGTAAAATAAACTGTTTGATGTCTATCATAATCAGAATCATCAATAATTGAATCAACAATAAAGAATTTATCTTCAATCATTTCACTTTTTAATTCATTAATAAAATCTTGTTCATATTTTTCTTTAAAAGGATCACATATATAACAATCAAGTTCAAACAAATTATATTTTTTAATTAGATCTAATTTTTCTATTTTCGTTAGTGTTTCTTCTTCAATAATAGATTTAATTAATTGTTTTTTTGCGCTAACCAAATTATTAATGTTTTCTTTAATTTTTAAATTCATTCTAAAACTCCGTGTTTAAAGGTTAATGTATTGTTTGAATATTGTTTTATATATTTGCTTTTATTTTTCAAATATTTTTCAATTGATATCATCATATCGGTAATATTTATAAAAACAAATGTTTGACAACCAACATTAACGATATATCCATTTTTAGCGTGACTAATATTAATTGAATAATCTTCATATATTTGATCTTGATTACCTGTTGTTGTTTCTACTTGCGGTTGAGGAATGGCTATGTCACCACAATCTTTTAAATTTGATGTTTCATATTGCATAATTATATTTTTTTAATTTGTTATCCTGAAAGGACTTGAACCTTCAACTCCCACATTAAAAGTGTGGTACTCTAACCAATTGAGTTACAGGATATTGTTGTTCCTTATTCTCTTACCCCTTTATTTCGGAACACACCTGTTTATCTATCAAGGAATAATAGGGATTTGCTATTATTTTGAATAAAACGAGTTTTTCAAGGGTACAGGTGTTATTTTACCTAAACATAACATTCCAACATTTTAGAAATAAAACTAAGGAACAAAATTATTTTTAGCGAGTTTTTAATTAAAAAGTTATTCATTTGTTTTTTTATTTGTTATACAAAGATAATGAATTTTTTTAGAATTTTCAAAAAATTTTAAAGAATTTTAATTTTTATTATCTGTTAATTATATTTTTTAGTTTAACTTTTAAAAATTAACATTATGATTATAACTCATAAAATAATTAACCAATTTTATTATTCCTTGATTATTTGTATCATGGAATAATAAATCACCTTCAGATAATTCTTCTAAATCACCAAAATCAATATTTTCAAACTCAGGGTTAATATCATAATCAATTTCTTCATCATACATTAAACCTGTATCTGGTTCATATAACTCTATTTGATAGAGATCATATGGAATATCTTCCAACATAAATTCTTGTTTATGGATTTCGTTTATTTTTTTTATTTTTATGTTAAATTGCATTTTTTTTTAGTTTTTTGAGCCTTTGATAGGATTCGAACCTACAACCCCCTGAGTACAAATCAGGAACTCTACCAGTTGAGTTACAAAGGCTTATTTTGCGGTTTAGAAGGGTTTCGATCCCTCTACTTCTGCGTGACAGGCAGATATGATAGCCACTTCACCACTAAACCATTTTTTTTATTTGTTATACAAAGATAACAAATAAATTTTAACTTTTCAAAAAATTTTAGGGAATTTTAAATTTTATTATCTGTTTATTATATTATATAGTTTATCTTTTAAATACGGTTTAAAATATTTTTCAATACCTTCTTTTGAATAAATTTCCCAGTCATAATCTCTAATAAATTTATCACCA
>ERZ869907.30-NODE-30-length-52430-cov-6.544076_pt1 | contig 52430 bp, 94 predicted proteins | sample MGYA00579309_ERZ869907 | MGnify/ENA primary metagenome ERZ869907 (study PRJEB32216, sample SAMN09231814) | wastewater metagenome | place: USA: Maryland | collected 2016-07-30 | study: EMG produced TPA metagenomics assembly of the PRJNA472060 data set (Reclaimed water... | reverse complement strand
TAATTGGGTGTAGACTTTTATAAAGCAGATGGGATACAATTAGTACAATATGGCAACCTCCTCAATGATTTTATACGTCAAAGAGCCCTACTGGTATCAAAGAATGGGCTTATTTATTATTGCCTGGTTTGATTACGAGACTGCGGTGGAGTTGTGGCTTAGATTTACAAAATACAGAATTGGAAACGATAAAAAGTGGAGAACACTTAAATAGATGGCTAAGAGTCGGCAACCCAAAGCGTTAGAAATCTCTAAAAACCCTGGACAGCTATCCGCCTCTGGTGGAGAACTGTCCAATTATCTTGTGCGGCAGATGCCGATTTGGAATAATCCAAATTGGCTTCATGCCGATATTTGGCGACAGTTTGTAGCTAGACAGCCAATTGCCGTCTTATGTAGGGAGGCAATTGCCAGCTATCTCCTCTCATTGGATTGGGCAATTGTTGCCAGAGAGTCTGATAAACAGGACGAGTACAAAGAAGATATAAAATATTATACTCGTCTGCTTGAGCGGGGGAATGCCTACTACAATGATGTTGATTTCTCCAACCATGTGGAATGGATTACCAAGGATTTATTTGATTTACCATTTGGGTCTGCCGCTGAGTTGGGTAGAGAGTATGATAGACCAGATGGAAAGATTGTATGGGTTCGTCCACTGGATGCTGGCACTCTTGCCCCCACCCTGAACGTTGATTACCCAATAGTTCAGCATTTCCCAAACTACCAGCCCATTGTATTTCCACGAGATTTCATTTCTCGTATCTTCTTATCCCCTAGGACAGAGATTCAGCGCGAGGGTTGGGGCATGGCTCCCCCAGAGAAGATTTATCTCGCCATGGAAATGCTCAATCGTGGTGATATTTATTATTCTCAATTATTGCTGAATACCCCAGAGGCTGGCATCCTTGACCTGAAAGATATGGACAAGGAAAGTGCTACCGAGTGGGTGAAGTCATTCAGAGACTTGCTTTACGGAATCAATCCCCTCAAAATTCCTGTGCTCTATGAACATACTGAAAAGGCTGAGTGGATTCCATTTGGCAAACTCCCAAGCGAGATTCTGTATGACAGCATTACCGCAAGATACATTACCATTGTTACGGCTGGTTATGGTCTCTCCCCATCAGATGTTGGATTTGCTTCCTCTTCTAATGGTGGGGAAACTTTGGCTGGAACAATTAGACAGGAAAGACGGTCAGCCAAGTCCGGTAAGGCTCTTGCCAAGACAAAGCTAAAGGCGTATTTCGAGAGAATCCTTCCAGAGCATTTGGAATTCAAGTGGGTGGACTTCGATGATGAGCGCAATGTGGCAATGTCTCGCGCACGTATGGCATCTGCCAATGCGTTCAAAGTGTTCACGGATATACAGGCATTCTCTCCAGATGAGGTACGCAGACAGTCAATCGCAGATGGGCTATTCTCAATCTCCCTTCCAGAGACCATTGACCGTAAATCCATTGAATGGCCAGCGAATACGTTGAGATATGTTGGAAATAAGGGAAGCAATCAGGTGGGAGATTCAAAGGCTCCTTCTTCGGGTGGGCAGGGGGAAACCATTCCTCAACAGGTGGTCAGTCGCCATCGGGCAAAAATTGAAGTATCCATTTCCAAGGCAGTGTACGCTGGAAATCAATCACTCGGAGCCCTGCTTGCATCCGTCAAAGATGCCAATGATGTAAAGACTTGGGAAGATGCTTTCGATGGGGCAGTCATTGGGAAATCACAGGCAGACTTACTCACAGAATCTGTCATTTCTGATACATACAACGTAATCGTGTCTGTATTGGATGGGGCTGAATGGGTTGACACTGTGTCAAAAGATATTGCCGGAATAGTGTCTGCGTCCCAGAGTTCATCCAGTAAATCCTCCCTTGAGTCACATTATCGTGGGCGGGCGGAGATGGAATTTATTGAGGGGAAACGTGATGGGATTGAACTTACAGAGGACGAACTTGCAGAACTGTCCACCTTCCATAAACCTGATTTGTTTATTCCAACCAAGGCGGCACTTATAGAGTCTCTGGTTCCAAAGATTATTTTGGTCTCCAAGTCTACACTGCTTGGGCACAAATACGCCATTGACACTAAAGACTTTTCAGACAATAATAATCTCAAAATTGCACGAGAAGTCGCAGAGAATGTTTATAAACTCTTCCCACAAGTTTTGGAAGAAGTTCAGAAAAAATTAGGAGAGAATTAGAAGATGCCAAGCACCACAATAAAGTACTTCAAGTATGCCCATTTACCAATCCATCTACAGAGAGTGTCAGAGCTTTTTTCGGCCCTTGCTAGAAAACTAGAAGATGAACTCCCTGATAGTGCCGAGAAGTCGGCGGGGATGCGTAAATTACTGGAAGCCAAAGATTGTTTTGTTCGTGCTCAATTGGATGCTAATGAGGAGAATAAATAATGCAAGATTACAAAATGGTAGTTCGTACTGTGTGGGGTGGTCAGTCTGTCAAAGGGCAGGACGGCTCGGTAGTTGTTCAGAACTTTGAAGAGGCACAGGAATATTTGAATGCTGTCTACTTGGCGGCTGGCTATGAACTGCACGAAGTCCACTTCCTTGGAGAAATTCCAGTGAATGAGTTGGAGCAGTCAAACTCTCCGCGGGGTTTACGCTTTGCATGGCATTTGGTCAAAGATGTAAAGGTTCGGGCGGCTGGTGACAAGTAGTTTTATTATATATATTGCCGTTGGCAAACTCCTTATATTCTTTTCACAGAAGTTTGCAAAAGACAATGGCATTATAAATGGGTTTATAGGTAGGCTCCTGAACTGTGGACTATGTTGGGGATTTTGGGTCTATGGTCTGTTGAGCCTACTATTGGGGGAAATTATATTCAAGGACTTCTTCTATGTTCCGATTTTATCAGAGATTGTTACTGGGGGACTTACATCTTTGATGGTTCATTTGGCAAGTCTTGGGTGGAAAGAGCAGTTTGAAATTATTATTGTGGAGTAAATGAGCATGTCCAATGTAATTATTCGTGAATTCCCAATGCTTATATCCAAGTCCTCTATCTTTGAGGGGGAAATGCGATGGGCGGCTGTAAACTCTGATACTGATTGGGATTTATATGGGGAGAGAATGTCTCTCGAACTATATAAGAGCATGATTTCTAAAATCAAGGCAAATGTTCCCCCGCCAGAGCCATTTGCAAAAATGGTGACTTCCGACTATTGGAAGGGCGGGATGCCTTACGTTTCCATTGCCCATTATCCAGATGGAAATGGTTTGTCCGTCCCAGGGAATGTAAAATCATTGTATGTAGACGGCATACAACTCAAGGCTAAAGGTAACTTGCATAATAGCCCACTTGGGTTGGCGGTTTGGAAATCCCTTAAAGAAGATGAAGAGAATTATAAATTAGACCAAGATACAGAAAGAATTAGAATCAGTATTGCCTTTTTGGATTTGGCACATAAGCATGGGGAATTTGGAAAAGTATTTAAGCGCAATTCTATTACGGACGTGTGCCCAGAGTGCCAAAAAGGAATTGGTGAGAAAATATACTTGGACGGGTATTTGGTGCATCTTGCTTTGACGAGAAAGCCAGTCAATCCCCGTACAATTATGGAAGCAGAGGATGTAATGGCGAAGAAATCTAAAATTGAAACTCGTAAAGACGATGCTCTTTCTGTTTTGGGTGGAGATGAGAGTTTGGTGGAAACGGTAGAAAAGGCTAATGCCCTTGAGACTAAATCAGATGTCCTGGTCGAGATGTCGGATACTGATGAAGCCCCAGTAGTTGAAGAAGTTGTCGAAGAGAAATCTGAAACAGTTGAAGAAGAGAAACTTGAAGTAACCAAGTCAGACCTTGCCGCTTTGGTCTCTGCCATGGTCGAAGATGCCATGTCGAAGAAAGAAGAAAAGATGCCCAAAGAGGATGAAGAGGAAACTCCAGACGAAAAGAAAATGGAGAAGAAATCTGACACAGTGTCAGAAGTCGCTCCAGTCGAGAAATCCGCTCTTGAACTTTCTGTGGATAGCCTCTATAATGTAGTCAATGGGGCGATTGGAAAGTCTCTTACTCAGGAAGAGAAACTTCGTGAAATTCAGCCCGCACTTGAGGGAGTTGGACAGGCAATTCTGGAAGTCGTAAAGAAATCGTCTCCAGAGCAGGAGGCCCCAGCCCAGCCCCAAATCAGTGATGCAGTCCTTGAAGCAATTCAAAATCTGAGTACCCGCTTCTCCGTGATGGAGACTGAAATCGCTACAATGAAATCTCAGTCAGTTACCAATGTTCCTCCGTTGCAGAATAGAGTGCCCGTCCCGCGCTCTATCGCTCCCCAAATTACAGTTCAGAAATCTGAAACTCAAGAAACGAAGCCGGGAAGTGTGAAGGACATTGTTAGACGCTCTGTTGGTTTAGGATAAACATACAAAAATAAAGATATAAAATCTCTCGGTAAAGCCTATGGGCGGCGAGATAAATGATTTGGAGATTTTATAATGGCTAACGAACTTGTTGCCGATATGACTAACCCCGGTGGTGCATTTGTTCAACGTGCTACTGACCCCGTGGTTACGAATGTCGCTACTCCCGTAGATTTTTCTGCACAATTCCCCACCCCGCTTGACCCCACTGAGATTCTTGCTCTCTGCGAGGAAATCAATCTTGTAAATTCCATTCCTGAACGCAGAACTGGTCTCAAGCAGGAAACGTGGCGTGAGATGAACGAATTGGCGTTTACTTCCGGCTCGGCATATATTGCCTTCACTGATGGAGCCTGCCCGGAAGAATATTACCACGATGGGGATAACACCACGGTTGACCTCAAAAACATTGGTGTGAAGAAATCCCTCACCATTTCCGATATTATCCACTCCCGCGCCGTGATAATGGGCGGGGCAGGTATCGAAGCGTTGAACGGCCCGTGGGCTGGCTCCGCTGGTCTGCCTGGTGGTACGGACATGGGCACGATGGCTCGTGAGGCGATTGCCGACCTCAAAGAAAAAGAAGTCAAGCTGGGTATGACCCTCCTGCTCAACGGCGAAGATAGACTGCTTGCAGTCGGTAATGCTTCGTCCCGCCCGCTGGAATTTAGCGGTATCGAAACTCAGGTCACTTCCGGCAATGGTGCTCACACCAACTCTGTCAGTGGTCAGGATGCTTCCGGCACGTTCTCCGCTACCAATTTCGATGCTTGGTTGGCCGAGGCGTGTGCCAAGCCTACTCACATCTTTGGCCATCCTCAAGCAATTCAGCAAATGATGAGTGGCTACTTCCAGTTGGGCTTCCAGGGCTCCCAGTTGATTAACTTCAATGGCGGGTCACGCATTGTCCCTGGCTTCTCCTTTGCTGGTTCCGTGGAAACTGGTGTGGGTCGTCTGACCGTGGTCGCTGACACCAACTTCACCAAAACGGCTTCGGGCTCTGCTTCCTTCTCCAGCAAACTGTATACCATGAGAATGAGCCAGAACGGTCAGCCACTTGTCTATCGCTCAACTCAGATTCCTTTGAGCCTGACCGACCTTGCCCCAGGATGTACCGCGATTTCCTTTGAGTTATGGAAGAAAACCGCGCTCATTATCAAGGGAATGTGCAGTCAGGGTGTTTACTCCTTCGGAAGTTTTAGCGGCAGAAGCGTTACGACTTGCGCGAGCCTGGGTTGATAGCAATGTAGCAAAATAAATATAGACCCTGACAACATCAAGGCACAGATGATATAATTAGTCCAATCAGAAATGGTTGGACTAATTCGTTATTAGGAGATAAGTATGAAATTAGGTAGACATAAAGGAATGGAAGTGGAATGTCAGCAATGCGGAAACTCATTTGTTGCTTTAGTTCAGCGGGTGGAACGGGGACTAGGAAAGTTCTGCTCAAAAGAATGCTTCAATGAGTGGCAAAGAGAAAATATGGGCTCCTCTAGAGTTGGGAAAGACAATGCGAAAGCATACCCTAAAGCGGGTGGAGGATACTTTGTACAGTGGATTATGGAAAATGGATATTTGAAGGCGGAAATTAGGAGCAGAGATAATCATGAATGCCAATGCTGTGGAGAGTATGTTTACCGAAGTAAGCGTGGACACGTTCACCACATTGATGGGAATAAACAAAACTGTGGTAAGGAAAACCTAGTTCTAGTATGTGCTACCTGCCACAATGCTATACATGGAAGAAATACAATTACCTCAGATAGAATTGAGATGTATCGAGCCCTGCTGTCCCTAAATCAACTATAGGCGATGGCTGGAATAAATAAGGAGAATGAAAATGGAAGAGATGTCGAATAAAACAAGCATGTTAGTTGAAAAAATGTTGGACTTTGAAGAGTCTGTGAAACTGTGTAAAAGAGAACTCAATGCGGCAGAGTGCAATTTGAAAAATGCCGTAACCGAACTTGGTAAGCATCTTGTGCCCTCGGATGCCAAACGTGATGAGAGCTTTTCTATGTGGGTAAGGGTTAAGATACACGGACAAGAGGTGGAGAAACTTCTTACTATTCGCCTGGATGTTTATGGAGATTATCATATCTCTTGGAGAACATAATAATGAAAAAGATTAGATTTTTACGTTCTGGTGCTGGAGATTGGGTCGGGCTGTATATAGATGGACAATTGGTAAAGGAGGGGCACTCCATCTCTGAGGAGGAAATTGTATCCCTCCTCCTTCCGAAGGTGGATGTGAAAACTGTTTACGGTTCTGAGTATTTGGAGGAGTATGGAAATCAGTGTCCCTATGAGTGGGATACTAAGTTGGACACCGACTGGGATATAGTAAATTCCTAAGTAACTCTTCCGAAAATTGAATATTCTGGTATAATACCTGTAGGGTAGGGGATGGACGAGATTGCGACCACTGGACTCAAACGTGAATAAAACACGGTCATAGGATAGTCAACCTGCCCACCAGCCTTATCTACCAAGAGTAGAAAAAGATACAGCATCCCCCAGAAATGGGGGATGTTTGTTTCCCCCTTGCCATTTGACACTGTGTCAGGTTAAAATTCACCAACCTCTGAAAGTCGGGGGAAATCCAAGATAAACAAAGGTGAATAGGTATGGAATTGTCGGAGTGGCTCCCTTTATTAATCCAAGCAATTCTAGCGGCAGGAACCCTGGTGGGCGCATGGCCTCTCATACGGAGGGTCAAATCCCAAAATATCAAAGACTCCATTGACGCAACGAAGATTGCCCTGGAGATTGCCGGAATTGATGCCAGTGAGCAGTTGGAGTTGAAAAAAGAAGTAAAGCATTTGAAAGAAATTTTAGAGAAACGTAGATACAAGATTTCTGTTATTTTTAGGCTTGGAGAATCTCCCGTTGTTGAAGAAGCCAGCATTGAGTCATTTGAAATTCCAACGATGTAAAGGCAGGAAGAATGATTTGCTCGAAGTGCCAGGAGTTGCTGATAAAGTTACAAGAGGCAAAGACGGCAAAAGCGAGAGCCTCTATACGCGCAAGAATAAGAAGTCATACTAGAAATAAGCATTAGGAGAATATATGGATACAAATGAATTTTCTACAAAGGATTTAGGATTGGCTGTCAGTCTCATGGCTGACGGTATCAAGTATGTGAGGGTGAACAGAGATGGAGAAGATTCCAGACGGCTGATTTTTGTGTTTGAGCTCCATGAGGATATTGATAGAATTCAGACTCAGCGGGCGAATGGAAATCACATTGTCTCCTCCACCACATACGAAGAGTGCCAGAGACGTTTGAAAAGCATTATTCACTCCCAGAAATGACATGGAAAAAGTAGTCACCCCGGAAGGTAAGGTAGCCCTCACCTACTATCAACCCATCCCTAAACTGGTCAAAGTGGAAAATGCTCAAGTATATTTTGATTGCCAGTATGGGATTAGCATGGCATTTGTGGATGAAAGTCTCGTCCCATCCTTGCTGGGAGTTTTGGGAGGGTGCTGTGGGGGAAAGAAACAAATTATTCATCTTGCCAGTCAGGTGCAGTATGACCACTGGAAATTTGGCAAAGGTGGAAGATAGAATTACCATGAATACTTGGAAGTGTGATATAATTGTAACTTAGGAGATTACTAATGGAAACTTGGAATGCTTTTTTGAAATGGTTTGCAGATTCACCGATTGCCTCTTTTTTGCGCCACTTTGTAACCATCTTCCTGTCTGGAATGATTGCTGAGTTTGCGAAGTTGGGCGACTTCGATGTGTCAAACTGGAAGGTTTGGGCAATTGCCGGACTTGTGGCCGCCGCTCCCGCACTCTCGAACTGGCTGAACCCAAAGGACACGAGCGCATTCTAATTTAGAAAGAAAGATAAAAATGAACAATACAATCTATGGCTTGATAGGGCATAATGGCAAATTAGGGCGACTTCTTTCGGAGCGTCCTAATTTCGTTCCTGTAGAGTGTGACATTACTAATCCGGCATCTATTAAACAATCATATCTGAATGTGGATGTTTTGGTAAATTGTGCCGGGGTTACTTCAATTGACGAATGTGAATCCAATCAAAAACGTGCTACAGAGGTAAATGTTCGTGGGGCATATTACCTTCATGAAGTGTATGGGGGGCGTGTACTTACAATCTCCTCTGACCATGTATTTTCTGGCAGAGGGATTTTTTCTCCCAAAGAGGAGACCTTAGCATCCCCAGTAAATCATTATGGGTGGACAAAGATTGGGGCAGAAGCAATTTCCAGAATTAATGGGGGAAAGGTTATTCGCCTGTCACGCTCCGTATCAATCAAGGATGCTGATATTGCCGGATGGTTGGGAGCATTGCGCCTGGGGCAGGAAGCCCATATTCCAAGTTTCTTTTATCGTAATTATTTGACACAGAGTCAGGTGGTGGACGGCCTGGAATACTTTGTCAATAATTTTGACTCCATGCCGAGTACTGTACACTATGGCTCAGTTGACACAGTGTCAATGTATGACTTTGTTGAACTATTGGCTAGAGACTTTGGACTGGGTGGATTTGGTAACAGGCTGGTAGTTGAAAATAAGAAGTATGACGAGTCCATGACCCCAAGACCCCTTAGAGGCGGATTTAGCACTAAATTGGCAAAGGCTCTTGGATTTCCAATGTACTATTCCTGGAACGCTGTGGAACAATTAGTAAAGGATGCAAATGGCTAAAGTATATGTAATCATTCCACACTACAATCATTGGGACTTGTCGCACGCCCGTTTGTGGGAACTTTATAAGAATGAGAAAGAAACCATTGAAGAAGTTCTGATAGTGGACGACTGCTCCACGGATAACATGACGGAAGGGGGACTTCGCTGGTGGGCAGATTTATCAGTCAAGACCAATTTCAAGGTCAGAGCCATCAGTCCAGAGACGAACTTGCATTTCCTCAGAGCGTCAAATTTTGGAATTAGCGACATTTTGAAAAAGGCAGAAGATGACGATGTGATTATTTTGTTGAGCAATGATGTACTCGCTAGGACGAAGTTTATCAGTCATATAACGGATATTCTCCATCAGCCTAAGAAAATGGTGGGGGGCATCCTCCTCAGTCACGATACCGGATGGAATAAATTTGGGGATAAGATATTCCCGTATCTTGAGGGCTGGCTACTTGCCCTTACTGCCGCTGGGTGGAAAGACCTTGGGGGAGGATTTGATACTCGTTACCAATTTTCAGATTATGAAGATATGGACTTATCCGCTACCGCACTTAGTCTGGGATATGAATTAGTACCCCTCAACCATCCGGGGCTACAGCATTTGGGCGGGCAGTCCATTGGCTATAATCCAGAGCGTGAAGAAAGAACGAAAGCAAATAGAGAAAGGTTTGAAAAGAAATGGCTACCAAAGACCTAATTTGGCAAACTAAAATCATCTGTAAGTTATGTGGACTTTCTGGAATTATTTGGAAATTTAGGAATTTGGAAATCTCGGTACTAGATAGTGGGAAGATAGAATGGGTAAAATGAAACGTTTGTGGTACTCCATGGTTGGCAAGTTTATAAGACTTCTAAATGCGACAGTTTTTAGGGGATACAAAAACTATGTATGGGACGAGCACACCAAGGTATCTGGAGAGGTAATCTCCACTCCAGAGGAATACGAAAAATGGGCAAAATGAAACTATTGCCGAAAATAGGGACATGGGAGGGTGGATGGTATAGAAGTGGGGTACTGCAAATGAAAGTTCATGCAAGCCTGAGACCACCATGGGGATATGGGCTTGCTTGGTGGGACTTTCTAAGCCGAGAGGCGGTATGCTATCCAATCCCACTAAACTGGATAATGTGGGGATTACGAGAGATATATTATTTTTTGTATTCAACTCCCGCCCACTACAAGCACCCTATGTGGAAAGAGGGATATAAAGTTGGCAGGAGAGACGCGAGACTGCTTAGAGACTGTGGCAATAATGGGGAAGAAAAATGAAACTTCTTCTAGCATACAAAGCATATCCGCTGGCAATGGCTTCCTATTTCCGTAGGGCACTTGAGCGAAGAAATGATATAGAATTATTCACTGTGGGGGAATTTTTTGGGCAGTACATTCCTTGGGCTGGCGGAATGCAAATCCCCATGAAGTATGAAAACAAAGTAGACCTGCCCCTTCCCCACGGCATGACTGGGGTTTCATGGAATATGATGAAAGACAGATTGCCATGGGAGCCTGACCTAATTATCAATGTAGACGCTGGATTTCACTTCTCCACCAAGCCGGATGTGCCTTATTACGTGATAGCCACCGACCCTCACGTACTTTCTCCGTGGTACGATAAAGTCAGACCACTTGCTGATAAATTCTTCAATATGCAGTCGTCATATATGCAGGATGGGGACATTTGGCTTCCATATGCTTTTGACCCAGCGTGCCACTATTCGTTACCCACAAAGGTTCCAACTATCATAGCTAACGGTGTAGACTCTGGCAGTACAGTTGAATATCGCCCAGAATACGATTGCTCCATTGTGGGGCTTCATTATCCTCAGAGGGATGAATGGGTGGCTCGTCTGCGTGCAAAGGGTGTAAAAGTAAATTACCGAATTGGTGACATCTTCGATGAGTACCGTGAGGAAAACAATAAGGCGTGGATTGGTCTGAACTGGTCATCTTTGGAAGATGTAACTGCCAGAGTGTTTGAAATCATGGCAATGCGGCTTGTGCCAGTTCTGAATAGATTGCCGGGGCTTGACGTTCTGGGATTTGAAGAGAACAGGCACTATCTTGGATTCTCTAGTATGGATGAAGCAGTAGAGAAGGTTTTATGGGCAAAGTCACACCCAGACCAGGCAAAGCAAATCGCCTTGGAAGCATACCAATTTGTGAACAATAAGGGCATGACCTATGACAATCGGCTTGCACAGGTTTTGTCCACATTTCGTCAAGGTGTGATATAATTAGTCCCATGAAAAAGAAATCAATAAACCAGATAAATCATTCCATGCTTGAGGGACTTGGCTCCCAGCCATCCACTCAGCCAAAAGAGTATGCCCGTATCCGCTCCTTCGGAGATAAAAATACGGCAATCACGCATGATGGACTCAAAGTGGAAAGGCAGGAGTTTATTTTCGTTGAGGGTTATGGGATGGTGAAAGTACCAAGTACCACCATGCACTTCGTCTACGAAGATAAATCCGGAAAGCGGGGGAGATGGACTTATATGTGTACCTGTGGTTCTATTGCGGGAATCGTCTCATATAAGGATATTGAAGGACTAATCTCTCCAGAACTTGGGGAGTTTGTCCTTATGTGCGTTCATGGGTTATCCCACAAACAGGCTACAGGAATCTTCCGTCATGCGGATGGAAGTACTGAATGAGGATATATGGAAAATAAAAATAAATTTATACAGGTAGCAGATTCTATTTATGAGGAATTTATTGAGGAGTACCGAAGAACCCATAGTGGGGTTGTGGAGTTTTCCTACAATGTTGCAATCATAAAATTCTTTCATTTGCTGATTTATACTTTGGTATTCTATCTTGACATTCTTGAAGCAAAGGGATGATTGACGATGGAAAATCGGTACTCGGTCTATGGCGGGTTTGGATTCGTGGGAGGGGAATTTTGTAGACAGTATAGTCAAGAGGTGATTAGGGTTCCAAAGCATGAGCAAGAATCCCCCTCAAATAAGATTCTTTATTTTATCAGTACAACAGATAATTACGGTGTATATGATGACCCACTACTCGATATAGAAACTAACGTAGTGTGGTTTATGCAAGTTCTCAGTAAAGCCCACGTAAAATACAAGGACAAGTTTGAATTTACCTTGGTATCTACTTGGTTCACTTATGGCTCTACCCCATCATCGAGTGAACACCCACATGTGGAGGAGGCATACTGTGACCCAAAGGGATTTTACTCGATTACTGCGCGATGTCGTGAACAATTACTTATCTCCTATTGTGAGACATTCGGCATAAAGTATAAAATCTTACGGCTTGCCAATGTCATTGGGGCAAAGGATAGAAAAGTATCCAAGAAAAAGAATGCACTCCAGTACCTGTTCGATAAGATTGTTCACGATGAACCCGTTGAGCTATATGATAATGGTGAATTCTATCGGGATTACATTGATGTACGAGATGTAGCAAGAGCCATAAAACTGGCAATGGAAAGCCCTTTGCCTTACACCATTTATAATATTTCCAACGGTGTATCCCACAAATTCATTGATTTGATTAAGTTTGCGATTGAGTATGCACAGAGCAAGACGACTGTTTGGGACAAATTAGATAAACCTGAATTCCATAAAGTTGTGCAGTCGAAGAATGTATTTCTTTCAAATAAAAAATTAGAGGAGACAGGATACAAGCCGGCGTACACCATTTGGCAGAGTATTCAAGACATAATTGATGACTACACGAGATGAAATCTTAAAGTTAGTAGAGCAATATCATAGGGAGACAGTAGACAGGAAGTACCTGAAAGGCAAAACTTATATCCCAGCGGCGAAAGCCTATTATGACGAGGACGAACTAAAGTCTCTCGTTTCTGCGTCTCTGGACATGCGATGGGTGGATGGGGAAATCACCAAGCAGTTCGAGAAAGAGATGGCAAGGTTTCTGGGAGTTAGATTTGCAATCATGGTCAATTCCGGCTCAAGTGCCAATTTACTCGCCCTGACTTCCCTTGCCTCTGACTTATTCAAATCCAACAAACTCCAACCGGGGGATGAAGTAATTACAGTTGCCGCTGGGTTTCCAACTACGGTAAATCCAATTCTTCAAAACGGGCTAGTTCCAGTATTTGTGGATGTGAACGTGGGGACTTACAATACGACTGCCCATTATGTGGAAGATGCAATCACCGAGAAAACTCGTGCAATCTTTATTGCTCACACTCTTGGAAATCCCTATGACATTGATGAGATAAAAGACATTGCCAAACTTCATAATCTCTGGCTCATAGAAGATGTATGCGATGCCATTGGGTCTGAGTATGATGGTCAAAAGGTTGGAACATTTGGGAACGTAGCCACTACTTCTTTCTATCCAGCCCACCTAATGTCAGTGGGTGAGGGCGGGATGGTATTTACAGACAGCCCAATGATTGCAAAGGCAGTACGCTCTTTTCGTGACTGGGGGCGAGAATGCTTCCCTGCGGGAACCTTAGTGAATGTTGAGGGGGAACAGGTTCCAATTGAAAAAGTAAAAGCAGGAGATTTTGTTCTCAGTCATTTAGGAGAGTACTGCTCTGTATATGAAACACTAAGTAGAAAATACTCTGGGAAGTTATATAAGGTGAAACCAAGAAATGGAAAAGAAATTACCTGTACTGAAAATCATCCTTTTTGGGTCATGCGGGGAGCACAGTATGAATGGGTATTAGCTAAGAACCTACTAAAAAGTGATGTGCTTCTTGAGTCCCTTCCCAAAATGCTACATGATAAAAATGTCGTTTTGCATTACTCCTATAGTACCGAGTATAAAACAATTCAAGAAGAACTAGAGGTAACCCCCGCCCTTATGAAATTAATAGGCTATTGGTTGGCGGAGGGAAGTGTGGCATCTGGTCTAAAGGGGGGTAGTGGATACTCCAAAAATGAATACAAGTACTACAGAGTAGACTTTACTTTCAATGTAAATGAAGTTGAGTATATAGAAGAAGTAAGAAAACTAATGCTCGAAATATTTGGAGTAGTTACAGCTACAAGACCCCCTAGGGGTAATGGAGTATCCTTACAATGTAAGAGCCGTAGAGCATATGAATTCTTTACCCAGTTTTTTGGGAGAGGGGCAAGTAAAAAGAGAATTCCCGATATGCTTACTAGGATGCCACCAGAATTTAGTGTGCCTCTTATTCTTGGATATTGGAACGGGGATGGCAGTGGCTCTAAGATAGGCTACAGTTTTTGCTCTACCTCCCCTAGTCTTATGAATCAAATTCGTAGAATGTTGGCACGTCTGGGCATCATGTCCTCATATAGTGAAATCCCCCCAGAAAAGAAACACCCATCGGTGATAAATGGGAAAACTGTACAGGCAAAGCACATACAACATTGGATAAATATTTATGGTGAATCAGCCATCAAATTCTCTAACCTGTTTGGGTTGGATTTATATAGGTTATCCGGCACAAAGGGCTCCTATTCCTTTGTTGAGGGTGAGTATATTTGTTACCCAATCGAGAAGATAACAAGTAGTGATGTTTCAGATTTCCCCGTATATAACTTAGAAGTACGAGAACATGAAAGTTACCATGCCAATAACTTAGCGGTACATAACTGTTGGTGTGCCCCCGGAAAGGACGGAACGTGTGGAAAGCGTTTTGGATGGGAAGGGCTGGGAGACCTGCCCTTTGGATTTGACCATAAGTATGTGTATGCCCACATTGGATACAATCTAAAATCTACTGACTTGCAAGCAAGTATTGGGCTTGCCCAACTTAGAAAGTTACCAGAATTTATTGAGGATAGACGAGCTAACTGGGAATATCTGAGAGAGCAATTCAAGGCAAATGGGTTGGATAAATATTTTGTACTACCAACCCAACTAAAGAAAGCCAAGCCAGCCTGGTTCGGATTCCTCCTTACTGTTCGAGACAAATGCAAGTTCTCTCGAAATGATGTCACCCAATTCCTTGAAAATAATATGATTGGAACTAGGAATTTGTTTGGTGGAAATCTTACAAAGCATCCTGCATATATTGGGAAGAACTGGAGAATTTCTGACACGGTGTCAGGCATTCCTCATACGGACATTATCATGGAGCGCACGTTCTGGATTGGATGCCACCCTTCCATGACAAAGAAAATGCTTGATTATATTGTGGAAAAGTTTATTGAGTTTACAGGTAAATATGAAGAGTAAATTGAAAATTGATGTGCTTGCCACTGATGGAAGCCCCCTAGGGGTGACTGAGCAATCCATTCATGGGCTTGACGGAAGGATGGGGGTGGGCGGAGCGGAACTTGCCATTCTTACCATTATGCGGGGATGGCACGAGCGTGGGCACGATGTCACGTTCTACAATAATCCCACCGTCAGAAATGGTAGCATTTTTCCGCAGAGACCGACCACCCTGTTCAACCCACGAGAAGATAGGGACATTCTGATTGTCTTTCGCTCCCCTAACTCACGAGCAGAGAAGGCAGTTGGAAAGAAGATTTGGTTCTCTACTGACCAGCATACCATAGGGAGTTTCCAGGACTTCTCAACCAAGATGGACGAAATCGTTACCATCTCTGAATTTCATGCGGAGCATTTCAGGAACACATATCAAATACATAATAGCACAGTTATTGATTTGCCCGTTAGAACTTGGGAATACTCAGAGCAAGTTGCCAAGGTAAAAGACAGTTTGATTTTTTGCTCTGTCCCTGATAGGGGTCTTTCAGTCCTAACCTCGTGCTACGATGAGCTAAAGCAAAGAGTGCCCAATCTGACTTTGGCCATTACTTCTGATTACCGATTGTGGGGGGCGGCTTACCCTATGAATGAGAAGTATATAAGAAGATTTCTTGGAAAGTCTGGGGTCAGATTCCTTGGTGCAGTCTCCAGAAAAGAAATGATACAGGAACAGTTAAAGGCACAAGTCCACGCTTACCCATGCACCTATGACGAATTATTCTGCTATGCCTCCGCTGAGTGCCAGGTGGCTGGATGCTTCCCAATTACTTCTGCTACTGGAGCACTCCAGACTACCAACATGGGAACAATTATTCAAGGAAATCCAGAAAGCACAGAATGGAAGAATAGGTTTATTGAGACTGTCATCATTTCCCTGAATAAGCATTCTGAAATTGACACAGTGTCAAAAGAAATACAGAAATTGGCAATGGAAAGATTTTCTCTGGATAGAATTTTGGACGAATGGGATAAAGTACTTTATGGCTAAAATTGCAGTCTTATCAGATTTTTCATTCAAGGGCAGTGGGTATTTCAATATCATTGTTCCTTTGTGTACCAACTTGGCAAGTTACGGCCATGAAATCAAAGCAGTGGGGCTTGGGTATTTTGGAGAGGCACACAATCTACCTTTTTCCATTATCCCTGCTACTGGATATGGAGATGCCCATGCCATGTTGAACAATTTGAAGTTCCAGTGGGGAGCAGAGATATTGCTGGTCGCTTTGGACATTCCCCGCCAGAAAATATTCATTGACTTGGCAAAGAAACTTGGAATAAAGATAATCTCCATCGTTCCATTGGAAAATCCCCCACTCACAATGTCATGGGCATTCCTGCTACAGCAAAGTGACAAAGTATTCTTTATCTCCCAGCTTGGGGCAGATGAGGGTATAAAAGCTGGAGTAGATACTGCCGAACATTTACTGGTGGGCATGGACACACAGGCATGGCGAATGAGAACCCCAGAAGAATATGAAAGTGGAAGAAAGACCTTCAACATCTCCGATGATACTTTGGTGGTTCTAACCATTGCTGATAATCAAGAGAGGAAAAACTTATCGAAGGCGATGGAGATTGTCTCTGGAGTAAAAAAAGCTGGAGTGAAGGTAAAATACATTCTGGTCACTCGTGAGAATTCAGATGTGGGATGGAATTTGAGGGACTATGCGCTGGATATGAATATTGCCAGTGAATTAATGATTTTCGAGCGGGGTATGACGTTTGGGGAGTTATATGCCCTCTATGCCATCTCTGATGTATTCTTACTTACTTCCAAGGCGGAAGGTCTTGGAATGCCCGTAATGGAAGCAATGTCCATCGGCGTGCCCGTGGTGGCTACAGCGTGTGGGGCAATGCCTGAATTACTGGTAGGGGACGTAATTGGAGAATCCAGAGGATTTTTGATGGACACCGAATATACACAAATTGACCCATGGGGGAACAGTCGTAGAGATTTTCCGTCTACTGAAAGTGGAGTTATCCACCTATGCAATATACATGAGTTTGGTAGACTTGGAAATCATAAGCCATTTGAGGTGAGTATTCGGGCAAGAGAGCATATGGAATCTCGGACATGGGAATTCCCTACCAACCAGGTAAACTCAGCGATTGGAGAACTTCTCAATGCAGAAAACTAAATTAGATATTGCCATCCTGACCGCTGGAAGGGTGGATTTATTCGAGAAGTGTGTGGATGCCCTACTTCCCCAACTCCGGCCAGAGCATAAAGTATTTGTCCACAATAATGGACATCCCTCCAAGGACTATGAAGAGATATACAAGAAACTTCCAGAAGGCACTAAAATTATACGCTCCAACCAGATGAGCGGATTTGGGGATGGGGCAAATAGAGCAATTCGTGCTGGGAATTCTCCACTCATTCTTTTCATTACGGATGACATCTTTATCCATCCTGGGGCAATTGAAATACTAATGAAGAGAATGGAAGATACAACTATCGGGCAATGCGGATATAAACTTCTATTCCCAGAGGACAGTACAGACCCCAACCGACCAGCAGGGAGGGTACAGCATATTGGGATGGCAAGCAACGTCACTGGGGACATGATTCACCCCCTGATTGGGTGGGATAAAGACAATCCAAAGTGTAACATCTCCAGAGAAGTTCTGGCAGTCACGGGGGCAAGTTTCATAATTCGCAGATTTGTGTTCAATAAGACGCAGGGATTTGACCCAATTTTTGGCAGGGGATACTACGAAGATGTGGATTTGAGTATGAAGGTTCGGGCATCCGGGTACAAAGTATTCGTGGATACTACCGCAGTGGCCACTCACGGGGTCGGGCAGACCTTCAAAGACCTGAAAGAGCCAGTTCCAATGAGCCAAAATAGGTCTATTTTCAAGTTGCGGTGGGCTGGAGCCATGCCTTGGTCGGAGTGGGAGCTCTGGTAAATCTCATCCTTTTATATAATAGGGGGATATGCTATACTTTTTGGGGATAAAAAGAAATGCAACAATACATCTATAATTCTCCGCAAGTCCTAACAGATGACATATTCCTGCTTTATGGGGGCATGACTGGTACTTCCACGCAAGCCCAGAGAAATGCCGCCTATACCATTGCAGAAGAGCAGATGGTTGAATATATTCAATCCTATCTCACTCCCACGGTGGTCACTGGGACATTCTTCTGGCGTGGAAGTAAGCCCCTTGAATTGGACTATGGCTGGCTGATTTCCGTAAACCGAATATCCATAAACTCTGTGAATTGGGCAAATAGCTGTGAAATGGATACTGCCACAGGATGCTATGCAATCCGAAATGCCCAATATGGATACATTGACGTTGCCTACCTTGTGAACTGTGGTGGATGTAATGGACTGGTTGGAAGTCCCCCATACAATATCCAAGTAGCCTATGAGACTGGGCTTGCCACGGGAACCTATGCAAGTCACTCCATGCTCCAGGCACTTACGTTGGCGGCACAAATCAATCTCAATGAGATAGACGTATCATTGTCAAATGAAACTACGGCAGACGCTGGGATTGAATTCTTTATCAATCAGAGATACCACGAGAAGAGACTAAAGGCATATAATACCGTCTTTGGGAACTCTTCCACGGCATCCAGAGTAGCAAGGCTGGCTCGTAAGTTTAGAGCCCGACCTGGAACAGCGATATACTAATGCCAGCAGGAACCAATTGTAGAATTAGAGCATGGAGATTGGTCTACACTGACGATGATGAAGTCGGTGGGGCATATCCCAGCGGCACAGTTCTTCATGAGAGTCTGGAAGCCAGAATTGAAGAAGAACTGACTGATACTGGATTTATTCAGCAGGGGCTGGAGAGTAAGAAAGTATTCTCTGGAATGATTTGGGGTCATAATCTCCAGATACGGGAACAGGACGAAATCGAAATAGTCAGTCCCCCCAATCATGATTATATTAGTAGATATTTCAGGGTGGAAGATGCCAGATACGACAGCCGACATCCTGGCATAAAGCAAAGATACTTATTGGTGAAACTGACACGGAGTCAAATAGCCCATGGCGAAAAGTTCCAGTAGCCTAAATCTAATATCAGACTCTGGGATGATAAAGTCTGCAAAACGTCTGTACACTGCCCTGCGAAAATATGCCCCATACAAGAAAATAAAGGATGCAATTTATATTTCCAGAGTAGAGGGGAAAGGCACAAGCAGATTTATCACAGTAGCCATAAATATGAATCCAGCAACTGGCGGCGTTCCGTATGCAAGGGCATTTGACACGGGCTCCGGTATCCATGGGAAAGATAGAAGGAAATATATAATTACTCCTAGGGGAGGAAGATTTCTTCAATTTGCTGGAACCAATCAGTTTGCTGGGCAAACAATCAGAACTCCAGTGGTTGAGCACCCTGGCGTAAAGGGGATTGGGTACACAAAGAAAGCCATTGAAGAATCAAAGCCAGCAATCAGGGCGGAAATAGCAAAAGACGTAAAAGAAAATCTCAGGCTGTATTTGAAAGCACAATTCTCTAATTTAGGAAAATAGTAATGATTGGTGATGAGCAAGTACAGGCGGCAATTATCACAAAGTTGAAAGCCCTCTCACCCTTTGGGGCAGTAACCTCCACTGAGGTTCGAGAGTTGGAATGGCAGGGGGACACATTTACCTACCCAAATATTCGGGTGGATTTGGAATCAAATGAGTATTATTATGATGAGCAGGAACGATGCCAGTTGCAGTATGCTGAATTTTCCATTTACATTTTCAGCCAGCAACGGTCAAGCAAAGAATGCAGTCAGATAAAAACTTTGATGGCAAATGCCTTGGTGGGTATTGGGTTTACGAACTCCACGCAGGGCGTAAAATTCTCAAGAGTTAGGATGGTGGATAATGTTCCAGCCATCAGACAGGATGAACGCACATGGCGCGCGCAAATAAAACTTGGTTCGAGAATCAGTCCAGCATAGAACTGGAGATTGATAAATCGGAGGAAGTTCCTTATAATTCTGACACAGTGTCAATTCGCTCCCTTATAGATGGAAAAGTCCGGCTCACTGGGACGGTGACTGGAACTGTTTACATCTGGGACAGGGCTGGGTCAATTACAGAGATTGACATTCGGGACAAAGATGAAATCCTAAATAAAAAGCGTGGACGTTCTTGCTGTGGTGGAAATTCAGGCAAGAATCTGTTTGAACTCGCATAAGGAAGTATATAATGGCATTAATTACAGGTTCACCAATTGGAAATGTGGACTCCCAAGAGGAGACCTATGTAGAGGGTGCTCCCAATATCTACATTCAAGACTATAGTGCTACCCCCCTGAATAACCCAGATGCCGATGGCTATTACTGGGGTTTGAGTGGTACAGTGGCAAATCCAGTGTTCAATATTGGATGTGTGCAGGATGTCTCCCTGACCGAGGGTGTGACAATGAATCAGATTCGTTGCGATGCCACTGGAGATAAGGGAACAATCCAAAAAAGAGACTATGTTGAATTGTCATTCTCAATCCTGACTCTTTTCCCCCTGACAACTCTGAGACACATGCTCAATATCTCTGTCCCAACAGTTGGAACGGACGTTGAAAAGGTTGGCATCGGTCAAATCAACAACAATCGCTTTTACATGGCGTATGCACCCAAGGTGTATGACCAGGACACCGGAGACTACCTACTGTTCCATTTTCACAAAGCACAATTTGTTGATGCTTGGGAAATCCCAATGGCATCTGGGGAGCCATGGAAGGCAAATGGTCTCAAGCTGAGAGCCTACTTTGATGACACAAAACCGGCTGGACAGGGTTTTGGCGTGATTGTTCGTGCGGACGAAAGTGCTCTCTAAGTAGAGATGGATGAACTCACATAAGATAAATATTCAAAATAGTGAATTTACTCTAGTCCGCCTTACCCTTCGTGGGTGGGCAACTCTTGAAGGACTAAAGAAAAGTTTGGACATTGCCATCTCGAAACATGACTTCAACGCTATTTTCAATTGCATGGTCAGTTTTATCGAGATGGCAATTGTTCCATCTCCCAGCAATGTGAAATGGGAGAGTGTTCCGTGGTATGACTTCGTATCCATTTACTCTACCGTCATATCCATAAACTCCCCCTCTATAGAGTTTCCAATCTTGCGGGGCGGGGAAGAAGAGAAGAAGAAACTCCCGTGGGAATACGATGGCAGGGCCTGGTACTTCTGGTTGAATTTATTTGCCAAGCACTATGGCTGGGGGGAAACTCAAATTGCAGACCTGGATATTGATACGGCGATTGGGGCATATCAGGAAATTTCAATAGATGAGCAGTTGGGCAAGGAGTGGGAATGGGGGCTCAGTGAAATTGCCTATCCCTATAACCAGTCCACTAAGAAATCCCAGTACAAGCCCCTCCAGAGACCTAATTGGATGTTGCCCATGGTTCCAAAGCAATTACCAGTCATTAGGATGAAGAAATCCTTCCTTCCACAGGGGAATGTGATAGACCTGCAAGCCGAGGAAGAAAAGAAGCGGGAAGATAAGAAGGCAAAGCGTGGAATATAAAGTTCTTGGATTTCAAGATGCAATGAAAGTGGCAGAACTTTTAGTAGATAGCTCACTAGATTGGCTGTTTTTAGACGAAACTTTATCCACTGATGAGATAATGTATTTAATACAGGACGGCTTGGGGGATGAAAAATACGGTACATTTCTATTTTTGTTACTTGGAAACCAGGAAACTGGGGATGGAGAAGATGTAATAGCAAGTTCAATAGCAACTTTGCAGGCATCGAAGATTAGAAATTTGCTTACTTTCTATCAATCTCAGAGAGAAAAATAATGGCAGATGAACTAAACCCTGATGAAATTATTCTGGAAATTATAACAGAATATAAACTCGCCACTCAACAGACGCGAGTATTTATGGAGTTTATACAGACAGAAGCAAAAAAGGCTCAGCTATCCTGGGCCACTATTGCTGATGGGCTGGCAGAAAGACTGCCAGGAATGAAAAAAGAAATATCTGCGGCATTGAAGTTGTTAGAGGGGGCAAAGCGCAATACTGAGGAGTGGGCAAATCAGGCAGAACGCGGGGCACGTGCATTTGAGAAGGCAAAGTTTGCTCAAGCACAGTCGAAGGTATCCAGCCTGTTTACTAATGAAGATTATCTAACCAATATCGGGGATGCGGCAACCGCTGAGCGTACCAGATTTGCTACAGCGGCACAGGCGGCATCAACCGCAAATTCCAATCTTGCGAATTCCACCAATAAAGCGAATCAGGCTATTGGGGCAACTTCCACTGCCACAAAATCCGCCACAAGTGGACTATTTAGTTTACGAAATGTTGCCAGAACTGCTCTTGGTACGTTTGAAGCCATGGCAATCTTTTTCCTTACCCAATTGGTTGGGCAGGCGATAAAGAAAACCATAGACAGTATAAGTCAGTTAGAGCAGTCCCTAATCAAACTGGCCATTGCAGAAAAAGCAATTTCAAAAGCTGGGGTGGATATTACCCCACAGCAATTATCTTCAATTATTAAAGATGTAGCTGCGGCATATGACACAGTGTCAAAGATTGATGCCTCTAAAATGGTATCCAATCTTGCGGTACTTACCAAAGACTTGCAACTTACTGCAAAAGAATATCGCGACCTTGCCATGGCAATCCCACTGGTTGCTCAACAAGCGGGTGTATCCATTGATAGTGCCACAGAGCAGGTTATCAATGGTCTGACCAAAAGTGGTCGTGGCTGGGCAGACCTCGGTATTACAGTAGATGCCGAGATTATCAAGCAGAAAGCCGTTGCCGAAGGATTAGTAGCCACCAGAGCAGAGTATGAAGCCCTTTCAGCAGAGCAAAAGCAGAATGTAGAAGTTCAGGCATTGATAAGTATTCTGCTTGAGAACACTAATGCAAACCTTGAGGAGCAGAGCAATTATCTAAACACAATTGAGGGGCAGACCAAATCTGCAAATGCTCAGTGGGAGGACTTGCTTGCCACCCTGGGTAGGATAGCTAGACCGACAATCATCATATTCCTCAAAGAGGCAAATACTGCCCTCTCCACCCTGAATGATTGGCTTGATTCTAACGAACAGCAGTGGAACCAATGGTCAGCGTCCGTAGCGGCGGCATCTATTATTGCTGGTGGGGCTGTAAAGTTGATGTACCAGATAATTGGAGGGAGAACAGTCAACCCATTACAGGAAATGTATAAGATTCTCGCAGAGGCTGGAAATGCTTACCGTGAGGCTTTGGGGCTTGCCAAGGGATTAGACGACATTGGGCAGGACACTCCCACTGGGGACACAGAGCCACAGGGCTCCCTAGAACAAGACCAAGAAGATTTACAAAAAGCACTTGAGAAAATGAATGATGAAATCCTTGAGGCACAGCTAAAGCTAGCTCAAGATATGGAAGATGCCCAGATTGATTTGGGTAGAAAACTTGTAGACATTACTACTGAATACGCTAAGAAGCGTGCCGATGCCGAGCGTGATTATTCCAGCAAAGTTGCCGATATAAATTCCTCTTATCGGAATCGTATTGCTGAAATTGCCTCACAACAGGCAGAGGCAAATCAAAAGGCAAGAAACGATGAATTAGAGCGTGAGGCAAAGTTCCAAGAACAGATGAGGCAACTGAAAGAACGCTTCCTCATGGATTTGGAAGATGCCCTACACGCCAGAGATGCAAGACAGGTTCTACGACTTATCAAGCAATACAATCTGGATAAAGCACAAGCAGAGCGTGAACATGCCCTAGACCAGGAAAATGCCCAGCGTGAGCAGGAAGAAAGAAATTCAAAGTTTGCAAGAGAGCGGGCAGACGCTGAAAGAGACAGAAAAGCAAAACTTGCAGATGCCCAGCGGGATTATGCTGAAAAACTTGCAAAACTAAAGGCAGACGAAGAAGCAGAGCGTGCTGCGGCTGAGTTGGCATACCAGCGTAAAATGCAAGACCTTGAACGTGAGATGCAGAATAAGCTGGAGATTGTTGCGGCGAATCTTATTGCAGAATTCAATCTTACCAAAGAGGGGCTGGACGCAATTCTGGCACTCTATCAAAGATACTACTCCGAGATTGCTAGCATCTATGCTGCGATGAATGCCATGCTTATGGGTCAGGGAAATCTTTCTGGGGCGAGTGCAAAGAAAAATTCTGGAACATTGAGTACCAAATCCTCTGGCATTGGTGGGGGTCAGCGATTTGCAGAGGGCGGAAGCATGATTGCCAACAAGCCAACCACCGTTACCTTTGGTGACAACAATGGAGAATTCGAGTTGGCTACTTTCACTCCCCTGCAACATGCGGGGAGAGACATGAATAAGGCCTTCTCGTCTTTATCTGGTGGACAGTCTGATGGCATGGGTGGAATGCTCGAACTTTCCCTGTTGCTGTCTCCAGACCTTGAAGCAAAAATAACCAAGAATACTTTGGACACAGTTGGTCAGGTGATAACCAAGGTACGCAGGAGTAAGCGATAATGCAGGGATATTCTGGTAGTTACGCAATCAATGGGGGAAGCATTCTACAGCCAACCACTCACCAATGGGCAAATCAATCTCCACTTGGGCTTGATGGCAATGGTCGTCCACTCTATCCTGCATTGAAGGAGTATGAACTTGGGTGGGGACTTATGAGTGCCAATGACCTGGAGACCCTCATTCAATATAGCCAATATTCCCTGCTTACTGGAACAGTTGTGGTAGACCTGCCCAAGTGGGGGGATGACTTTATGTTCCAAAGTTACTCAGGGACATATGTACAGCGTCCATCGGTTGGCTCATATTTTACCGACCATGTGACGGATGTTCGTATTATTGTTTCCAACATTAGAACTGGATAATTATGCAGTTATCTGTAGCAGATTTAGTGACACAAAGAAAGCAACCGCAGTCCTCAGAACTGTTCCTTTCAATCTTCTCCCCCGCAATTGCAATGACCGGACTTATCACTGGGTCGTATGCAAAGGGGGCAATGGAGATTGACTATACTCCCATTTCTGGAAGCTACTTATCCGTGGAAGCTGGGCAAACAGTCTGGGTGGGGACTTCATATGGTGCAAAAGATTTAGGGAAGATACGATTACGGGCAATAGATTCCTCTACCATTTCAGTGGCAGAGAATAGCCATATAGATTGGGCTAATGCCCAGTACCTAACTGTTTTACGCTATTGGGAACTATGGCCAGTCTATCCAAGAATTATTTCCGACCCCAACAATGATGAGGATGTCATCTTCTACAAAGATTATGACATTGCTTATACCGACCAGAATTCCATTTTGGGGACATTTATCTGTGCAGGCCCTCATAGGGCGGGACTATCTGGAGATAACTTATATTGGTCATCCAGTGGCACATATAACTTACTTGAAGAGAATCTAACCTACGAGTGGGCATTTGAGGGGGGAACTCCCACTGGCTCTACCTCTGCCGTACCAGGCAATGTTCAATATAATACTCCGGGGCACTATGTTACCCGTCTGAAAGTCACAGATGCAAATGGGACGGTTGATACATCCTATCGCTATGTAAGCATTTATGCTGGGGCTTCCCCAATCAAGAACTGGAACATATCCAACCTATCCGGCTCTAGAGAAGAGGGGGGATATTCTGCCACTATTGAAGTTGTGGACGAGGAAGTCACAATCAATGATGGGGATGTAGTCGTATTATGGTCGAATGATTGGTATGGAAACGAGAATAGAAGCATTGGTGGAAATGCCCATGGAAATCAGAAGATATTCTTCTCTGGGCATGTTCTGGATGGAAGTATCAGATACAACTACAGGTCTGGAGTTACATCCTTCCAGGTTGGTTCTATCACAGAATTGATGAAACGGTCTGAGGGATTTTCCATCTCGGTTGAAAGTAAGCCATCCCCAGGAAAATGGTTCGAGTTACTTGACATGGATGGACGTAGAGCCCTATTTCACTATCTCAAGTGGCAGAGTACCATGCTGTCCATTGCAGATTTTAGATGGAATGGGCAAGACCAAAAGATACAATATTTTGACGCTGACCGTGAAAGCCTGTTCGATGCCATTGATAATTATATGCGGGGGACATTGCTTGGCAGTGTCTGTGCTGACCGTCAGGGGGCTGTATGGGCGGAAGTCGGTGCATGGGCGGTAGAAAATCCAACAGGCACATTCCCCACAATTATGAATGTCCAGAAATTAGACTGGATGAATGAGCCTTCTGTAGAAAAGAAGTTGTCGGCATCTTTGTCCTATCTTGAACTCGGCGGGATTGCTTATAGCGGCTCCACCACTGGAACATTCGGAGCATTCATCTCTTCGGCTCCTGGACAAGTCCCTCATACTCGTGGGTCGGTTGAGAGAATACAAGGTTTAGCTCTCTCTAGCCAAGACCAACTCAACAGTATCTGCGGAAATGTATATGCAAACAGGAATGCTAAAAATCAGTCCATCTCCATGGACATGGGTGGAAATTACAGAAATCTTGACATTGCTCCACAAGAATCTTTGCAAATAGATATAAGTCAAGAAGATGCTTACATTGACGCTTCCATATCTGCCCCCTTCCTGCTAAACTCAGTAGCGTGGAGTTATGACTCTGCCAATAAATCCTTACTGAACTCTATCGGACTGCTCCCCCTTCTAAATGGCACTCAGGGTGACACTGTGTCAATTCCAGATACCCCAGTAGACGATGGATATGGGGGAATTGGAAGTCTTGGATTTGGTGGAGGCTTGAACTTTGGGGCATTTCCTCCCATACTTTCGTCACTGAATACCACCCAATTGCTCATTAGGGCTAGGGGGAATGCTGGTGGGGGGTCTACCATTGCCGCATGGCGTGAAATAAATTTCAACACCATTGATATAAATTACGGCTTCAACTCTGCCTCTGGAACTTCATCATACAACACGGGCACATATGTAAGTGGACTGTATGCCCCCTATCACGGGATATATTTGCTTCATGGAGAGGCTGGATTTACTTCCATTGCTGGAACTGTTGGAATTATGGCATTGTCAATTGATGATGTTGAATATGGAATACGAAAGACTGCGGCATACAATGCTGGATACGGGGCAATCTCGTATTCATGTGACAGTACAATGCTTGCTGAGATTTCACCAGGTCAAAAAATATCAATGCTGGTTGCCAGCAATAGCAGTTTCGTTTTTATGAGTGCGGCAATAGATATAGTCTTGTTGGCAAGGCTGGAGTAGTATGGATTCAACGCTTTTAGCTGATTTTGATAAATATGATTCTGGAACACAGAAGGAAGTAACCACTTACTCTGGTCTATTGGGATTGGCAATCGGGGGACAGAAGCAGGTAAATGTTGATTCCCGCCCAGGCTTTGTGTATGTGCGCTTGCGTGACAATCTTTCAGAAGTCTTACAGGCACACAATGATAAGGTCTCACCCATCTATGATTTTCCAGTGGTCATTCAAAGAAATGGAAATCGTTGGGTGGTTGTTGGAAAAGATACCAATAGGTATGACACATGGATGACCTCTGCCCCATTTCTTCCGAAACATGGAAATCAGCACAGCTTCGATAGAGATTTGGGAACTGGTGGAGACCCTGTATTTGTTTACCCAGACCAGTTCATGCCATTGCTTGTTTACCCGTCTGGCACTTATGGGGCATCCATGCTCCTTATTGCTCCCTATGTTTTGAGACGGGAAGATGATTTTATCTACGTTGGCAATACTGGAACTCAGAATTTATTATCATATAAGCCAACAGACAATCAGGCAATCCTTGGGCTCATAACATTGAATACTGATAGTGGAAATCCAGAAGTTCTAATCGCCTCTGGAACTCCCATTGCTGGAGGGATTACTGGGACTGCGGGAATTCTCCCATACCTGCCTTTTCCATCTTCAACCCAGGAACCACTGTATGCCTTTAGATTGGTCTCTGGTACTACTTCGGTAAACTGGCCAAACTTATATAATATTCGTCAATTTATTGGTGGGATTGGGTCAGCATCCACAGGAACAAGTTCACAATCATTCATCACAGGGAGTGTACCATTTGCTTCATCTCCAGGTCAGCTTACTGAGGACAACGCAAATCTATTCTGGAATGACTCTCTTGACCAATTGCACATTGGGCCGCGTGGACTGACAGAAACTCAATTCACAGATTTTCCATTGGTTGTGGCATCTAAAAGTCAGAACCAGGCGATTGCAGTGTCTGCGTTTGCCTATGGGACTGGTACGGCAGGAAGTCCATCTCCCACCTTCCTTGGAATTAGACAGCGTGGAAGTATAGCCTCTCCTGCCCCATTGAAATCTGGGGATGCTTTGACCACTTTAGGAGTACTTGCATATGACGGTCAAAACTGGGTAAGCCCTGCCCGTATCAGACTGTATGCCAATGGGGACTTTATTACTGGGGCATACTATCCAACCAGAATGGATTTTGACCTCACTCCTTCTGGGTCTAGTACACGTAGAACTCAATTCCAGATTTATGGAAATAGTGTAAATCAGCCCACTGGGTCTACCTATAATATTGGAGGTATACCCCATGTTCATTCAGCGGGGGATGTAACGGGACTTACCCCCATCAATGGTTGGATTTCTGCTTCGTGGGCATCTCCAACCAGAACGAGTGACACTGTTTTTACCGTAGCCGAGGATGTGACTGGAGTAATTGAAAAGGGAACAAAGCTAAAACTAACCGATACGACTACAAAGTATTTTGTGGTTTTGAGTGCCGTCTATAGTGCCGGGGTCACAACCATCACAACGATTGCAAGCACGAATTATGCGTTGGCTGGAAACCCCAGCGCAATATATTATAGTAATATCAGCAATCCATTTGGTTTCCCCGACTGGTTTGACTACACTGGCACGCCGGCCGCAAATGGAAGCATGACCGTCACTGCATACACAATTGATAATGCGAAATGGCGCGTTTCAGGAAAATCTCTCTACTTTAAACATCGTATCTCTGGAATCACGCTTGCGGGTACGGCAAGCACAGTTGTAAATTTTCCTGCGCCCATTACACCAACCATTGCGGGCGTGTTTGTTAGCACGATTATTGATACATCCACAACCGTTGCGCGTGGAATTTTGGGTACTACATTGCAACACGCCAGAGCAGACGGGGCTAATTGGACATTGGGGGTTAATAGACTTATTCAAGGTGACGGGTCTTTCCCGCTGTAAAGGAGTTTAGAAATGGACAAGAAAAAACTTATCCCCGTAATGTTGGCATTGATTTTCATTGCCCTATCCACAATATCTTATCACACCCAGGAGATGCCAACTCCGCCATCCCCAGAACCACAAGCGTTGGCATCTCCAATGTCAATTATTACCATGTCTACAGCAGGACAGACATATGATTGCAATGGTGGAGCAGTTGGTGGATTCAAAATCAAAGCTAATAATACTCACATCATTGATTGTGATGTAAATGCCACCACTGATTACTCCTTCGAGATTAGAGCCAATGGAACAATTATCGAAAATGTTCGAGTATTCAATAATAGAACTGAGGGAAGCATTTTTGACTTTGTGCTCCCCGATGGGTCATGTGTTTCCAATACAACAGTGACAAATATTTATGCCAACGGAGACGTTGGCTGGGGGATTACTGGAAGAATTTGTGGCATGACTATGACAGATGGAGAATTCTACCGGATTGGCAAATCTTCCAACTCTGGAAAACACTGGGCATACCTAAATCATTCCAACAATATTACTTTCACGAACATATACGTTTACGATGTGTGGAATTCATGTGTCAAAATCGTGGGGAATGTCTCCTACATATATTTCCAAAATGTTGTTTGTGAGAACATAGGAATGTCCCGTGACTATGGAAGTGCCTTGATGATTGGGGAAGGTGGAGACACGGCAAGGAGCACGAATGCCCACCATTTGTACCTAAACGGCTTTCAGGCTATCAACGTCCGTGATGACAAAGATGTGGAAATATACGATGAAAGAACTCCAGTAACGGAAGTCTACATCAATGGAGTTTATTATCCCACATTGTACAGCATGGAAAATCTTCCTCCCGTTCAAGCTGTAACCACAGTAACTCCGACCCAGACTGGCGTCCCTTCATACACCCCCACCAAAACAATTACACCGTCCAGAACTCCAACTAGGACAGTGACAGTATCCCCAACAGTTACCAGAACGCCTACATCCTCTCTGACCCTTACTCCGACAAGAACACCTACCATTACTCCAGTACCCACATTCTGTGAGACGGCAGTAAGTGAGCACTTCTGGTTCCAAGGATGTAGCCAATAGCTTAAATAAAAAAACTCCCCATCAGCTTGGGGAGTTTTCAATGATGTATGTTCCAATCAGCAAAGCGTCTGACAATCCGTGGGCATCTTTCTTTTCCAGCTTCGATTGGTCGGGGAATTTCTCTCTTGCAATCTCCAATGACTTTTCCTTGAGCCATGCCTTCCTCAGTGTCTTGGTCTTACTACCAGTAGAGCCTTTCAGGTCTTTGGGGGGTATCATGCTGAAATACTTCTGCCAAGTCTTAGGCTCAACTAATTGTTCATCGTACCCAAGACCACTACACATTCCCCGTATAATTCCTTTTTGCTCCATAAGGGTAGCAATGGCTACCGACCCCTGACCAGGAAAGGCATGGATATTCTCCATGACCACAAGTGCCGTCTCCCCATGGACTTTTGGGATTTCAAGGATATACTTCAATCTGCTCAAGTCTAGCTCCCCCTTATTTCTTCCAGAAGCAGTCTGAATTTTATTGGCAGGCATTGGGTAGATGGAAAGCAATTCTTTTGACTCCACATCAAAGAAAGCGATACCCCCAGTCAAGCCAATGTCTATCCCTACTAGAATGGTATATTTATTCAGCGGGCTCGTCATAGAACACTCCATCTTCTTCATCTTCCTCTTTCGCCTTTTCCATCTTGGAAGGGTTCTTGAGAGCCTCAATGAATGGCTGAAAGACTTCATTATCCCCTGCGTGGGCTTTTGCCACTAAGGAGCGAATATTACCATACTTCTCCCCACCCAGTGTAACGGACTTCCCAAATGATGCCAGCTTGAGCATCTTGCAGTCATACACAGCAGTCAGTCCGGGATGGATGCCCTGACCTCCAACCACGACACAATAGAACTTGCGCTTATCCTTCCCGAAGTTGAATTTTTCAACATTGCCCTCAATCACATAGGCATTATCTTCCAACTCGGTCATGGTGGGTTCTGGCATTTTGCGTAACTTGATACGCACCTTGCTAAGATTCTTCTTGGTTTCTCCCCCAGTAGTGGATGACCCAGTATTCGTGGGAGTAGTTGACATGCTTGCCGCTACATGGGAGATGATGATAGTCGCCACTGGGGACTGACGAAATCTATTGAGATGGACAAGTTTACGCGCCAGAACTCCAGCCAGTCTTGCCCTCCGTCCCATATTCATATCAGCGGAGGATGATTCCATCTCAGCGATTGGTGAGATAGCAGTAAGGCTGTCAAATACCCCACCAGTGATTCTATCTTCCCCAAGCAATTCGCAGAAGTTGTCAACAATTTCTTCGTCCGTCTGTCCAGAAACGATATGACAGGCATTTTCAAATGACACAGAGTCAAGAATATCATTCAATAGGTCACGGTCAATCGGCTCAATGGGGGCATACACCAAATCCTTTTTATAATGAGCCCCAATCAGCCCAAGGATTGAACTTGCCCATGTGGATTTTCCAATCCCTCCAAAACCAGTAAGTTCATATGTGGTCATGGGAAACCCGATGGAAGTCCTATTCGATAGTGCCCTGTCCAGGCTCCACAATCCTGTTACCACTCTCTCAATGCTTGGGTAGTCTCCTACGATATTAGCACACATACTTATCCGATTCCTTCTGAAATATTTCGTTGAAGTAGTCTTGTCAAAGAGGAAATTAGTGCTAATATGTCCCTATTTGACCCTATCGTCACACTCACCCACCTGCCAGTGTAATTGGCAGTATAATAAAAACTAATTACACAGCCCTGTGGCATCTCTTCAATTTGAATGTCATCACCTTCATAATCACTCATCAGTTATTCTCCATTTCTACAATTTTACTCCATTTTGACACAGTATCAGATTAGTGTTTGATTAGTGTCGTTTCGTGTATGCTTCCCTCATCGAATTTCCAAAAATTAGTGGGAATTCAAATTCCTTGACTATTCCAGCCTCACTAGAGGAGTAGAATTCCACCCATAGCCCATTGTCTGAAATTTGTGCATATGTAATCTTACAGTCAGGATTGAATAGCATCTCTGGCTGTATCCAATATACAGGTCTTTTGTCTGTACCAACCAATTCCATTATTTATCTCCACTGGATATAAGTTCTCCAAACTTTATCCAGGTTGGGTACATCATATAGTCATACTCGTCCCATTCTAATTCTGGCTTGTTGCAAGCAGAATAATATTCATAAGATTTTGACAATCCCATCATTACAGATTCAAGTTGTCTAAGTTCACCCATCATAGAGTAAAGAGGGGTCGGGTCTCCTCCAGTATATTTTACCCACCCCGCTTGGTGCTCTAGCATTTCAATCATATTTTTTATAAGTTTCATCTATTTATCTCCATATGTTTTATCTAGGAACCAATGAATTCCGTCCGCCTGTGAAAGCCCTGCCCAAAATCCCATCCAGAATTTCCACCATCCATTACCAATAAAGTTTATTCCAATGTAATCCCCAAGTATAAATGGGAATAGGAAAACGAATACCAGACGGATTAGTGTGGATATTCCAGGGAAATGTGTAATTGTTGACCTGTGCATCCTGCGGAAGATGGAGCCATAGGTGGACGATACCCCGTATAAGAAGTGTCCAAGAATGGGTATCTCATTCACCATCCTGCCCTCTGCATTATTGCTACCGAAAATGTCCCAATCGGGGTCAATCCATCTTCCACAAGAGTAGCCAGCCAGATTGCCCAAGGAGAACTGAAAGTCCACAAACGCCAAGAAAAGGGACAGAGGTATCTCCACTCTGTACCCTTTCATGTAATACTGGTAATGAATCTCTCCAGCAGGAATTTCTTATTTCTCCAAAACTCGTCCATCCCCAAACAGCCTTGCCATCATCTTTTCCACCGTTGCGTCTTTTTCATCGTAGGTGAGGTAAATGGTGTGGGGCTTCCCATTTTCCCATCCGATAATGGCCTTCTGGTCTCTGACCCATTCCATGTTCAAAGTTCCAGCTTTCTCAGGCTTATTCTTGATTTCTCGAATGAGTTTATTTACCGTTGATGGGTCGGGGGCATTGGACAATTTCTTCCACTGCAAATCAGTAACCTCATATCCCTGATGCCACATATTCGCAATCGGGATAAGCACACGAATGGGCATGGTCTTGAACATATCCACATATTCCTTTGGGACATCTCCAGAGACAAACATCTCCCATACACGGTGCTGACGTTCAAGGGTAACTTTATTCTTCCCTAACTTATCTTCTGCCCAATCCCAGAAGGTATCACGTTGCTGAAACTTGCTCCAACAGGCTTCCACAGTATAAACATATTCGGCAAAGGCAATCCCACTCACCTGCCCGACACCGAGAAGTGCCTGACCGATTTGGGTCACAGTTTTCAAATCCTGTGCTTCAATCGCCTCTTCCACTTTGGTTTTTACATCTTTGAGAATATGTTTTTCAGTCTGTCCGTGGGGCATGAAGGAATCTATTCCCCCCAATACAATGGCATCTACTGGATTATTATTCCTCATTAGAACTCCTTATATTTATCAATCATAATTCGGCTAATTGTTCCAACTTCCAACTGGATGCCATTTCGATTTGACACTGTGGCAAGGAAGTTCAAAACTACTCCCCAATCGTGGGCACAATTATCCAGCAGGGTGGCCAGCTCCTCTGGGTCAGTGGGAATGGTAATGATGTACTGAGTGCTGTCTAAAATGTTCATCCTTTACTCCTATATATTTGAATATGCTTCGTAAATCTTCACTTGCTCTGCAAACACTTTCAACGCCAGCCGTAATTCTCCAATGGGCTGTTTCATAATATTATCAGGATTAGGTGCTGGGATAATTACTGGGACACTGGGGAGTAAATCAGACTTACAAATCAAACTGGATACATCACTTACACCTTTCCCGATAAATGTCCTGACCACTTCCGCACCCATCAGCAATACAATTTTCTTATCCTTGGCTACTCGAATAACTTCACTGATTGACCAATCCAGACACTTTTGGAATTCTACTTTGCCTTCCTTGGTCTTTCCTGCCCTGGGGGGAGTGTGGAGCCAAAGGGCAGACAGGGACATGATTTGCATACTTAGTCCGGCAATCCCCAATTCCTTCATCAGATAGTAGGATGTCGTATTTTCAGCGTATCCATACTTATTCTTCCCACTCAAAGCAAATAGGGTATCCTGCTCATACTCATTATTGGTGTAGGACTCTTTTACAATGAGATATGGCTTAGAGCGGAGGATTGGGTCAAGAAATTTCTTACCACAGGTTGGGCAGAGTGCCATTATTTTCTCCTACTAATCCCGAATTGAATCTTATCATCCTTGTAGGGTGTGTACATAAAGTAATGCTCTCTGTTCGTGTTTGAGATACAAATTTCAACAGGCCACTCATATAAATCTTTATGAGTGTCTACCAGCATGGAGGCATCTACAAGTTGCTCGTCCGTCTTTTTATCATACAGAATAAACCCACGCGGAGTAACTACTAACCTATACTCCACACCATCCTCACTTGAATAGTCAAACACAGATTCATCACCCATTTTTATTCTTCCCTTCTTTCAAAACACAAATAGCAATCAAGGCGTAACTTGCTAAATCCATTAGAGTATCTTCAATCGCCTCTCCTACCTTATCGAATGATGGATTCTTGACTAGGTTGGTAATACGAATCCACTTATCCGACATTCTGACCATCACACCCAGAAAGGTGGATACCCCAAAAGACTCTGCCAGCCTGAAATTTGACCATCGGTCTTGGCTATCTCCAGAGTATCCAGCATTTTTTCTGATATGGAGAGACTTCATCTCCTCCAGCAGTTCCAGATAGGTAGGGTCTCCGTTTGACACTGTGTCAGTTTTCATTTATTCTCCTTTTACTTTTCAGACCATGAATCTGCTATGTGGGCTTCCACATTTGCACGAATTCCAGGGTGCATCTTTTCTGCCACACTTACCATCGTTTCTTCCAGACAGGCTTTTACTTTTTCCGCCAAATCTTCCGCACACCACGCTACAATTTCATCATGGACTGGCATAATCATGCCTACCCTGTCTAGCCCAAAATCTTTCATGCAAGTCTTTTTAAACTCTCTCATGGCAATCTTGAGCATGTCACTTCCAGACCCCTGAATGGGATTATTGAGTGCATTGCGCTTCCACTGAGAATTATAAGGGTGGAGATGGCATTTTCTTCCCAAGAGGGTCTTGGTAAAATGCGTATTTACTGCTTGCCTCTGCTTGACCCAACTTGCCGCCTGAGGGAATGCCGCAAAGAATTTATCGAAATCTTCTTGAGCCACTTCAATGTCTACTTCATTCTGAATAGCAAATCCATAAGGCGACAAGCCATACATCAATCCCAGGACTAGGGACTTGATTTGCGTTCTTCTCTCTTTGTCCTGTTTTGTGATTTTTTCACCGAAAGCAAAGTCCGCCACGGAGCAATAGATGTCCTGACCTGAATTGATAATCTCAATAAGATTTGGGTCTTTGGTCAGATATGCAAAAATTCTTGGCTCTTGAGAAGAGTAATCTGCTATGATTAATTTTCTTCCCTCTCCAGCAATGAAGCATTTTCTGTACTCTTCTCCACGAGGGACTTGCATTAGATTGGGGGAGCGTGACGACATTCTACCGGACTGGGCTCCAATTACATTTAGGGAGGAATATATTTTCCCATCCGGTTCAACAAATTTCAAATAATCTTCACCGTAGGTGGACGACTTCTTTGCCACAGTTCTGTATTGTAATATTCGGTCTACGAATTCATTTCCAGCATAGGCAGAAAGAATTTCATCCCCAGTGGAGTCTACGCTAATTCCATTGGCAGACAGGGCTTTTAGCACTTGGGACGGTGAGGCTGGATTGAATGGAACGAATATCTCAGTCTCTACTTTATTTTTTCCACGACCAGACATTTTCTTTTCGTAATGCCCGTACTTCTCTCCCAACTCTTTCTCAATCTCTTCCTTTTTGGCTCGATAACCCTCTGCAAGAGAGAGCCACTGCTTGCTGTCTATTGGAAATCCGTCAAGAGAGATGGAAGTCCAGACGGTGGGCATGTCAATTTTGCTCCATACTCGTCCATCCTCCTCTGTCCATATTTTTTGCTGTTCTCTGTCTACAAGCCACGTACCAATAACATCCAGAGCGGCGTAGTGAATCTGCTCCTTAGTCATCTCTCCCTCAAGGTCATGGAATTCCTTGCGTACATCCTTCTCCATATAGCACCCAAGATAGCGTCTAACCAAATCATTCAAACCAAAGTCATCATAATAGTCAGACCATAGAATTTTATCTATCAGCATGGTATCTCGGATTGGATGCTCTTCCACTATTGCCCATCTGCGTAGATGCCCAATGTCGAAAGTACTGTTATGGAATACCCATGTAGCCTTGGAGATATTATCCAAGAATTGCTGGATTTCATTCTCGTCCTGAATTAGATAGGCAGTCTCCCCATCAAAACTACAAGCGAGGGACACAAATCTACCAGCAGGACGATGAAGTTGCTCCTCCCTGAGCCCGCCCAGTTCGAGGTCAAGGGCAACAGAATCTCCCTCACCGAGAACGGGAGGGAGAGAAAGATATACTTGTTTACATTCAAGCTGTTTCATACCATTTATTATAATCTCCTTTTCTTCATAGTTAGATTAGAGACAGATTAGTGTCGTGTCTTGCCCCACACACTGGATATATGTCATCAAACTCCAGAAAACTCACATATTCGTCCGAACCTATTCCAAGGAAGTATCCATCCCCATTATATTGAAATACTGCATGGACATCAGACCATGAGAATTTACACCAGTAGTACATTCCTGGGAGCAACTCACTCTTCATTTCTTTTCCTCCGTTCCAATTTTGGGACAAATGTACACTCAGTCTCGTAATCAACAAACAAATACCACGCACAGTTATCTTTCCCAACGTCTGTAGTACCTGGTATCCATTTCAATCGTCCAACAGGCAATACTATTTTACAAAATCTCATATATGGATTAGATTGGGCTGTGAACATCCAATCCGCATCGAATAACAGCCATGTGGGGAGTTGGTTTCTCAGGTTGTCAATAATGGGATGTAATATGTCCCTCGTCCAGGGAGGATTGGTAATAAAATATTTTGCATCAGTAGGATATTCTGAAATTCTAGCATCAATTTCACTGTCAGACCTGCCAACACATTTACCTATTGGCTCAAGCAGTTTTACCAAGTCCCCATTTCCTACACAGGGTTCATAGTATGTGAAGTAGGCATCACAATAAAAGTCCAGCAATGGTCTAACCGCTCTTGGGTCGGTGGTCATGTAAGCATCTTTTGGTATTTTGGGGAAATCGCTACGCTTGCCCATTAGAGCACCCAAGAAAGGTGAACTATTTCTGCTTTACTCTCAGATGCAATTTTACGAAGATACGCGATGGCTACCTTGTTTGGAAACCATCTAGCATTCTCCTCGTCAATTGCCTGTTCAATTTCTTTTATTCTTTCCCAAAGAAAATCAATTCTGGTCTGTATCTCTTTTTGTGTTTTCATTTTCATCCTTATTTTGATATTTCAGTCCGGGGGAAAGTCTCCCATTATTTTTATTGGAAAACAAGTCTATTATGAACTCTGGCATATAAATCAATTCGGAATCTATCTCATACGTTTGACCACTATCATAGATGGTTATTTTCTTACCCATTTATCTCCTGTTCTTCTTTTGCACTTGACGTTTGGTCTCGTTTGCCAGGCTAAACCACTCACCTTCATTATCCAAGGCGTATCCCAGCTTTGCATCCCATGGTACTTTAATTGCTCCGGGGAAATCTTTGCCATGGGGTCTTGCGTTTTTCACCTTCCAATAGACCAGATAGGCGTAACCAGGCTGAGCGGGGAGTACATACGCATTTTCTTCATCGTCAGAGTAATAGTCACCCTCTGCATTGTAGAGCATACAAATGTGGTATGCGTACTGGTCTCCAGTGTATTTCACTGCTCCCGTGGTAGGCACTCCACCTTTATACAGCGTCTTACCAAACTGTGCCAAAAGAGCGATTGGCATGGAGCGGAACTTGGACTGTGCGGCTAAAGATTTCGAGCCCGTAGAGGCAGTACGATAAATCTCCTCAAAGGCGGACAGGTCTGTCTCTGGAGCCATGTAATCAATGAAGTCCACAATAATCATGCCAACATTTTCATACCGAGCCGCTTCCTCAATGATTTCATTCATGGACTTGGCAAATTCCATGACGATACACCGTCTCCAGAAATCCTCAGACCGCTTATCCCCAAGAATGGTCTTGGCTCTGTGCTTCCAGCCCTCATTCATATCCTCAAGGGATACAAAAAGAACTTCCTTTTCTGGATATTCTTGGAGGAAGTTTGCCATTATGGAAATCGCTACAGTTGTCTTGCCAGTGTATGTTTTTGCTCCGAGAAGCAAAACTCCCACAGTGGGAAGTCCCCCAATGTGAGTATCAATGGCATTGGAGCCAGATTTCATCATGGGAGTATATTCGTCACTGATTTCATTCGCACGTACAGAACGGAGACGCTGTGAGGAAGTGTGGGTGGCATTGATTCTTCGGAGGGTCTCTCCGAATTTGTCACTCTCCCCACGCGCCAGTTGTTTCTTTGCCACTTCCAGAGCATCAGCAATGGTTTCATCTCTGTAGGACTTACTAATCAATTCACGCCAATCCAGCTCAGTCCCCAGCCCATTTACAGACTTGGCGGCTTGTAGGGCTGACTGAATAATCGTGGAGCCATACTTTGCAAATAAATCCTCAAGGGATTTACCCGCTTGCAGGTCACGAATGACTTTGGAATAGTCACCGCAGAAATGGTCTGGATTGAAACCAGTGACTGTCTGCTTGCCAGATAAAATAAGACCAGTAGTGGTCTCGGAGACTGATAAATGATTTCTTAGTTGGGCAATTTTTGGAGTGTCAGTCATACTTATACTTTTCCTTTGCTTCTTCAACTTTTTCTTTCAACACATCGAGACCATAATTCACATGAATACCATTTGCATCTTTTACATCGTCTGGCCAGTCAATATCTAATCGCTTCCCTCTCCATCCCAGCCCCATCTGCAATCTGATTGCACTTCTTTCTTCATGCTTATCCGCAATAATATAGATGGGCTTGCGAATGTTATCCAAATACTCTGCCCTAAATTCCTGACCGGAGATGCCAGTTATGGGAGGATAACCAGCCATAAGAAGCGACCAGGTATCTACTGTGCCGTAACACACATAGACTTCATCCGAGTTATGGATTGATTTCCAATCAGGTACATATAATTTTACTGGGCATTTTTTAGAGGCGGAATATCTATTACTTTTCGTTTGGATAGTGCTGGAGGCTCTGGCTACTGCCCCTTGGATTTCCAATCTCTCGTCTTTGATGGGGAAAATATAATACCCACCAAGAAATCCAAGGGTTCCCAATTCAATTTGACTCTGTGTCAATCTCCGTTTATGGAGACCTATTCCAAGTTCGGGACGGTCAAGTAATTGCTGATGGGCAAACAGACAAGCATCTTTTACACTCCCATACTGCTCTGTCCATCTATCCCAAATGTATGCTGACGGATTATACACCTTTTCGGCACGATGAATAGGGCGACCAGAAACATGGCTATAAAGGTTTTCTAAACTGCCCCTTGCACCACAGGACTGGCAGTAATATCCATGTTCCGTAACCCGCATTGAAGGATTGTGGTCATCATGCCACACACAGATTGCCATGGCATAGCCATCATATTTGTGGAACTGCTCAAGATAGTCCTGTAGGTCATCCAGAGTTATAGTCATTTTGACTTACATTTTTCACAGTAATTTCGGGCATCTACATTCTCAACATATTCACCGCAATACGCACACCATTTCAAAACTCGTGTCCTGTCTATTAGACTTTGGATACAATTGAAGGCATCAGTTTCGATGTCATTTAATTCATAATGCCTTCCCTCATCATACAGGTGGGCATAATCACATCCAACCTTAATTACTTTATCTGCCCCATCAAATCCAGAAATCTTTTCGTAAAATGTGCATCCCATATGCCAATCAAGGTCAGAAATCCAAGATTTGTAGTAATCGTAGAATACATGTCTCCCATCGCGTCTACCTTTTAGCCAGGCAGATTTGAAGCCATCAGGTATCTGCTTCTCTATGAGGAAAATATAGTAGTTCCAGAACTCTTCACCCCCGCAACTCCAATGCCTAATTTCATAGGGAACTCCTAAATATTTCCCACTATATACTTCTGATTTATTTAGTTCACTCATTTTTATTCTCCTTTTTATAACTGACCAAAATGCTCTTACCGAATGCCCTCTGGGGATAATAGTTCACTATCTCAATCCCAGTACGCTTTGACCATTCCTCTGCCAATCGTAGGGCATCTTCAATATTCTTCCCAGAGAAGAAGGCAATGTTACAATTCTCTGGGAATTTACTCGGATTGGAGATTGGGAGCATCCGCTTTCTCCAGTTGGGAGATTTTGTATTCCACACTCCCAATTATCTGCTTCAACTCTTCAATTGATTTCACAGTGTTCAGCACATCGAATTCCTTTTTGGTGAGCATGATTTGATGTGGCGTCAATTCGTGTGCAGGATTTGCCCAATTCAATGCGGCAATTTTTCCACCAAAGACGGTGGCAAAATAATCAGCAAATTTAGTCATTATTGTACTCCAATTCCCAAAGCATCTTCCTGAGTGGCAAGCAAGTCGGTGTAGTCATCCAATTCAGGAGTTTCAAGGAACATACGACCAACCATATCATAAGAGGAATTTCTTTCTTTCCCACTCATCCAATATGGCTCACCCGTTTCGACTTCATAATACTTAGGACTAAAGAAATTAATAGGGGCAATGGAGAGAGATGGAAAGTCACCAAACAGACTACCAGCGTCAAATCCCCATTGGTGAATTAGTTCAGCCATGCCAAAGTAGCTATGGCAACAATGGGCAAAGTACTCCTTGCCGAACTTTTGTGGGTGTGCCTTTCCCATCATTCTCTTGTTACACTTCGGGCACATAAGCATATCTTTTACAGTAGCCATGTTATTTCTCCTTTTTCATAATTATACATTGATTGGATTGGTTTAAACATTAGAGATAGATAATAAACCTCCCCACCCCACAACCAGTGTCGTAACGACTTCAACCTGGAAACTACTTTACGTGGAGTGGGGAGATGTGCCCCATGACCGATTTGAACGGTCAGCCTATTCCTTAGAAGGGAATTGCTCTAGTCCATTGAGCTAATGAGGCAAAGTGACACTGTATCAGAAATGGTACAGTGTCAAAAACTTACCTACAGCAGTTTTATTCCAAACTGCTTGAACCATCGTTCAATTTCACCATACTCATCACCATAGACATCCAAATTGAAGCGCTCAAGAACGTCTTTCAATGAGTTTCTACTAGCTTCCTTCATCACAGCATACATGAAATCTTTCAAGCGAGCAGGGACTTCATCTTCACTTTTCATTTTTACTAATCCTTCAACAACTCATTCACATTATCTTCCGCAGGAGCATCTCCAAAGGCGTCATCATCCAGTCCGGGGACATAATTGGAAATGTATCCCCCCACGAGAACGATGGAGAAGTCTCGGTCATTGGCTAGTGCTGATTTCTGCATCTCAGGAAGATGGTTTTCATTGAATGGAACTTCGTAATAGGGGAAACCAATGCAATCACAGAAATCCCGAAGATTTTGTGAGCCAGTTCCTTCACCAAACACCGTGGTCATTCCATCTCCTTTCCACAGACCAAAGTTATCAAAGAGACGCCCTCGGATAGTACACCCTTTCCAACGCCCCTCGATGACTTCTACAAACGGGTTAGACTCACGATAAGGCTTCTTGGGGGAGCCATCTTTATTCTTACCTTTGCTGGGCTTCTCAGTCCACACAGGCTCAGAGCCCTCTGGAGATTGGAAGCGAACAAACTTTACTTTCTGCTCACCGGAGAGGGGATTGATAAACAGAACTTTTCCTTCGCCCTTCTCGAATGAGACACGAACCTTGAGTGCCCCATTGGGCTTCATCACTTTGAAGGGAACATATTCAGGCAGGGTCGCAGTTTCATCCTCAAAGACATTTCCAAGCACGACTTGCAGGGTGATGGACTCACCGTCAGAGAAGTCAAAGCGGGCACGATTGTCGTCCAGTTTTACCAAGGTGGCTTCTCCGCTTTTTCCATATTCGAGGGAGCCAGCGCGTTTTGCAGATTTAGGAGCCATGTTTAATCATTCTCCAGGGTTTCAATAGGTTCAAATTTTACGGCAAAGAAAAACATCGAGTTGTCGCCAGCCATAAATTCCGTGAATTCGGCAGTAGGTGCATCATCACGGTAGTAGATTTTTCCATGAGAGTATCCAATCACAGTCTCATCAGCAGAATCTTCCACCGTCCAGACTGTCACACCATCCAATTCCCAAATGGAGCCAATAAGTGCTTCTCTGTCTCCATACCATGCATCACGTGGGTGAATTTCAACCAATTTTCCAAGCATTTTATTTATCCTCACAAAGTTTACAAGATTTTACACGATAGGGTCATTGACCAGTTTCCAATACATTGACATTATACTCTGAAATTCTTCACCTCCGACTCTTATTTTCATTTTGCTAAATGTTTCCTCCAGCCAATCTCCCATATATTTCTGGGCTACCGGATGTGGCTGTTTATACAATACCTTGATTATTCTTTTGTAGCCATTCATGTAGGTTACAAAAGTATTGGATGGGTAAATCCTGACTGTGATTCTTGAATTTCTGCCAGTTCCAATTTCTAACTCTTTGAACTTTACACTATGACCGTCTGGAAATTCTTTCTTTCCCTGGCTAAAATGGAATTTCATCTTCACTCCCCCAGATACTGTCTTGACACTTTTGACACATACCCGAAATTCCAAATTCTTTTTCAGACAAAGGGTCTCGAAATTCAGTAACTGGCTTTCCACAAGTTGCACACACTTTAGTCTCGATACTGTTATTCACATCAATGCCAGTCATCGCTTTGATTGCACTATTCATTTGGTCTGATTTCATATTTATCTCCTAGTCTACATAAACTAACATTTCATCAATAATGTCTAGGGAGTGGCTGGACACGCATTCCACAAAATACTGATACTCACTCTCCGGCATTGTATATCCCTTTCTTGCATATTTCATCATCCGTCTCATGGATGATGCTGGATGGGTTATTTTATTCCACCGCAAACTTTTTGAAAGTGTATCTTCGATTGCCGCTTGATGAAATATGAAATTTTCTCCGTCTGTACCAAAACAGGTACAGGTAAAATCAAAACTTTCCACCACATTTTGCAAAGTTGGATAGAATGCCATGGCAATACACTGATACTTCCATCCGGTAGAATGGTCTAGGAAAGTGGTGAGTTTATTTTCTGGGCATTGAAAAATTACTTCAAATTCGAGTACATCCTGAAAATACAATTTTACAGCCTCAAACGCCACACTATCTTTGAAGAATAAATCCACATCAGTAGAATTTGGTGAGAGAGTTTCATTGGTGGAAACCATGGTACGAAGTAATCCCCCAGCAAGATAAGTCTTGGAATTTTTCAAAATGTCCATCACAAATGGCACTTTTTCTGCAATAATCTCTTTCCACGACTCTGGCAACTCCTGTGAAAAGAATATCCCATCTCTCTCGAATGGTTGCATCTCTGGCAAATCAAAATCATACATACAATTCTCCTTTTTCATTTTCTCCATTTCATGAGAACAAACTGCCCCACAAACCGCTGAAAGGAGGAAAGTTCAGTTTGTGGGGCATGTATCCGAAGAGAGAATCGGACTCTCCTAGTCTACGTCCCAAACGTAGTGCATCACCAATCTGCCATTCGGATATTTTAGATGTATACCTTCCAGAACTGTTAGGAAGAGAGGGTATACATCTAGTTGGCTAGGAAGGTCTCGAACCTTCTAAATCTCCTGTACACAGTCTAGCCAATCAGGGCTTGCGTCCACCCGATAATGCTGTGGGTGGAAAGTTTGACACGGGTGTCAATTTACGGGTCAAATGAAGTTAGAGTTCCGTGTTCCCATGTCTATGCAAGTATTATAGCATATGTCGTTCTGGATTTCAAGCATATTTGCATTAGAGATTACTTAGAGACCTTTTCAAGTTTTACTTTCCAAAAAATATAATGACCGTCATCCCAAATGCCCAATGAGTCCCCAACCAATACTCCATCAAGCACTGACCAGCCATCACTGCCCTCATGTGTATCAATGACCTCAAACACTCTACCAAGTAATCGGCTGACGAGAGTACCGGATGTTCCATCTTCCATCTCAAAGATGCCAGAAAAGAAAGCATCCCTTTCCCCTATTTCTAATAACTTCACATAGTTCTTGGTCATGTTTTATTTATTCTCCTACAATAAGGGTCGTTATAGCAATGATTGTCATGGAAATCACACCTACAAGGGTAAGTAGGATTATCGGGTCTATTTCAATTTCAAACTTACCAATTTTTATCTTCATGCCATTCTCCTTTTAGTTATACTTTGCATTGTTGAATTTCATATATTCAACATAGGCGGGTACGTGCTTTCGTAAATAATCTTCAATCACTTCCATCAACCCAATTTCAACTTCCACATCAGCAAGACGAACAACCGAGAGAGTGGAAATCATCAAAATAACTCCGGTATCCACATTGCCAGATAACATCACAGCCAATGCTGTAAGTTGCTCAGAGGTCAAATAGTTATTATCCATCTTTTTATTATCCTTTGTGTCGCTTCGACAGCAATTATACTATGCGAATGGCAGAGTCAATCCCCCTAGAGCATTAACTTATCTAACTCTAATCTTTGGGTGGGGCGGTTGACACAGTGTCAATTCTGATAATCTCTCCACATCCACAAGCATAGAATGTACCTGACTTGGAGACGGCATGGACAGTCATTCTCTCACATGCCTTGCAATATTTTATCACGGCTTTCCACTTATCCTCTGATTTCATCTAATCCTCCCAATGAGGGTCATAAATAGTGAGCAGTCGTCTCAGACGAGGTATCTCGCGTTTCAAATCCCTAACAGTGGCTCTGGAATCTGCTAGGGCATCAGCAATTTCCTTGGCAATCCCAGTATGCTTATCTGGACAGAATAGATTAGTACATACAGCATCAAATCCGGTCTCATCATGGATTACATACGCTTTAGTAAGTTCCATTTCTTCCCCACAGCCATCACAGTATTGTGCCTCTGGCCCATCTGGGGGGTCTAAGTATTTATCCCAATTTACCATCTCTTTCCTCCATTGTGGTAGATGTCATTATCAAAATTGGTCTCATTGTATTTTCTTACTTTGGGAATTCCAGTCAATAGCCTGGTCACGACAGCAATGACCAGTAGTAACAGAATTCCACCGCAAATGTAAATAAAGATTTCCATATTCACTCCTATAGCCCAAAAGAATATACAGGCTTCTTACGTCTTACTCCTGCCTGTTTGTCCAGTTTCATCTGGATAATTTGTATGGCTTCCAGCTTGAAGATGTGTGGGAAGTGCTTCATGCTCTGTAATATTTCCATGGGAGCATGAAGCATGACTTCCGCTTGAATATTGGCAGAACAATTCGCAAGCCAGCCGTCTTTTATTAATTCTGTCATTGCCATGGATTTTCCAGCATCATCTTCAATCTGCCTAAACCAGTCCCAGAAGTTTTGCCAAGTCCAATTGAGGGATGCCATTTATCCCCCTGAGATATTTTCAATAGTAAGTGAAGTTGCCTGTAACCACCAAAGGTCATTATCTTTCCCGTGTACATAAATCCCATACATCCCCTCATCGGGGTAGAAAATTGCCACTGTGTCAATTCCCAAGATTACCCCAGCAGTGGCTTCCAGAGCAGTATCAATGTCGTGAGTAGATTTTACTTCATCCATTTATTCAATCTCCTCAAGGAATGAGTGGTCATTCTCGTCTGTAATCTCAATGATTTTCACACTGGAGAAGCTGTCATTGAGCCAATCAATCTCATTACGGATATACTCGTCCACAGAGCCATCCACCCCCTTTGCCTGTTCAACTTCCCCATCTTCCAATTCAATTTCCAAAAGTACCCATCGAATTTGTGTCATTTCTTTTTCCATTCCTCTGTATAGTACTCGGCAATATCGGCAGTAAGGTCAGCCCCAAACTCGTTGAAGTATTCATCTTTGATTTCAGCATATGCCAATGCCCCGTATGAACCTTCTTCCTCTGCCAATTTCTCAAGGTATTCAATTCGTGCTCGAATCCATAACCATTTATTTGTATTCATTTTTATCTCCTTATGGTACAAATTTTCCAATATATTCTGTGTATACTGGTGGGATGGCTTCTGCTAATGCTGCCCCAGTCATCCAATCAATTCCCATTGCAGATTTCCAATCGGCAACACTCCCAAATTTTATTCCATCCCGCTTTGAACTTCCACCACTATGACCATTTACCTGTACAACTTTGCCCTGCTTTTTGTGGTCACATTTCAATTGGGGGATTTCAAAATTTGCTTCAAACAATCTATGCCGTCTAACTTTCAATCCAAACATGGAGCCACAAAGCATTACTGGATTAATCAGTGGAGCCCCAACTACATTTTCAATCACATAGGGTTTTCCACTGGCAATCAAAAATTTTCTTGTTGGCTCTACCAAATCTGGATAGTTCATGTTCACTTTAAACTGCTTGGCAATGTTTGAATATCGTTGGCAGGGAGGGGAGGCATGGATGGCGTGAGGCTCCTCATCCAAAAGTGCCTGCCATCCATATGTAATAAGTGCCTCAAGAAACTTTACAGCATCTGCCTGAATAAATCGAAATGGGTAATTCTTCTGTGGGGCAATATCCACACCGATAATCTCCCATCCCGCATGGTAATAGCCTACTGCCGCTCCACCAGCTTTGCAGTACAAATCCAGTAACTTACGTCTCTTCTTCATATGCCTGAATATCCAAATGCCCAGTACCGTTCCCCTCTTCATCTGAAAGAAGATAGGCTACCAGAGACTGCTTTCCTTTTTTGGAGAGAAATATTGCAATTTGCATATTTTCAAATAACTCTCCAGCGTCCTCTTCATCCAGCACTACTACAATATCTGTAATGGTGTACCCAACTAATTGCTTGTAATACTTTTCGTACACTGATTTATTCATGTTTATTCTCCAATCATGGGTATGGTGGTTTCGATTTGATATTTAATTCTCTCGGAGATTTCAAGATAGTGACTATCATAACTCACTTCGTAGAGACGAATATAGACATCAAACTGAAATCCCAAAACGACACAAAGCAATCTCAAAATCAGGTCATCCAGGCTATTCAGGAATGACAGGATATTTAATATTCCTCTGGCTATTCGTAATAGCTTTAGGGAGGATTTTATTCTCTTCGTCTTGAATTCCTTTTGTACCTGTTTATAATTCATCTGGGGCATTTACAAACCTCTCTTTTGCTTGCCAGATTTTTAGTTGTCGTTTGTGTGGATATGGCTCATATGAAAAAGTTTGCAATATACAAATCTCATCCTCACACGCATCAAACACGATATATAATGTTCCAGTCTTTATCTCTATTACCCTATCTCCACGCTTCATTTTATTGCTCCTTTTTGGTTTAATTATATTATGCCTTCAATTTGATACTGTATCAAAATAACACAGTATCAAATGGAAAGCCCCCTAGAGCAGAATTACAGATTATTTACATTTACCATGTTCAGGAATTTACGGCGGCGACTTCCAGAACGTCTACCAAACTGGGCCGCTTGCTCAAAATCCATTTCTAATAGCCATCGCAACTCAATTCCATCCCACTCGTCGGGAATCTTTGAGCAATCAATCAGCCCCATAATCCTATGGGCTACCGCTGTAGTCAATTCCTCCACAAATTCTTTTTTTTCATCTCTAGTCATCTTTTTCCTCTTCATTGAATTTCATAAACATATTTGCTAGTAAATCTACGGCGTCATTATCATTTCCATCGTCCGTAGAATTTTCAGCCCATCCCCATTCTTGGGCTACATCATCCCAGATAATTCCATCACGAAATTTGCTGAGATTACTCCTACAATCGGACTATTCATTTTATTTAATCTCCCATTTATCAATTATTTCACTCTCAGTGAAATTGGTTTCCAGAATATCTAAATCGTATTCAGGAATTAGGTCAGATACCAACATGGCAAAATTCTCCAATTCTCTATAGGAATGAAATAACCATCCCATTGTGGGGAATAATTTGCCTTTGGGTGTACCTTTTACAATATAGAAATGTGACTTAATTATTGGCATATTTATCTATCTCTTTCTGAATTTTCCAGAATTCCTCTTGATTTTTTAGGTATCTATCCAATAGGTCATCTGGAATTTCAACACCATAATCATACAATCCTTCCTCTCCAAAAATATCAATACTTTCTTCTGGAGAGTAGATTTTGTGTATAACTGGGTCTGATGATGTTAGAATTATTTTTGACATAGGTGTCACTTCATAAATACCACAGTACAATCTACCACATCACATGCTAGACCAAATGAGGGACTAGGACTGAAATATTTTTCTGCATCAATATCGTCTGGAAAGTTTAGTGTAACAATGCAATGAAACATATCTGCCTTACGTTGATATTTATCCCAGAATTTATCAACCATTGCTTTATCTTCTTCTTCAATTCCAGAATAATCATTATTTACCAAATAGCACAATGCCCACGTGGGGACTTTTTCTTCATACTCTCTTACAATTTTCATCTTAGTTAGTTCTCCTCTCAAGCATAGTTTTCAGCATTTGCTGAAAGTCATCATATTTTACACGCTTTTTCTTATCTGGCTGAATCCAATTCAAATGTTTGCCTGTGGTAGTTCCCCAAACATTCACACAGCAAACTAACCCATCGGTAAGGTCATAATATGCCACGATGGTTTTATAAGAATAATACAGGCGGAAATTCTCAAAATCCACCTGTAGGGAGTGTGCCCCATAATTATCACTATCATAGTTTCCATAACTTGAAATAGTAGGTAGTTGCATTATATTCTATCTCCTTCTTCTGTATATTCATAATCGTTACTGCTTGCTTCTTCGAGGAAATATTCTTCGGATTGCTGGTATTCATATTCATTCTCGAATATTTTTCTTGCTTCATCTGCCAAATTACTAAAAGCATCCTTCAAATTCATTCCATCGTGGATACATTCAAACAGACTTTCCAGATAATCATGGTCAGCACAATATCCAGTAAATTCACATGACCAATCCATACCATCTAATTTCTTGAAATCGTGACGATATGCAGTTTTACCAAGATGATTTTTATAGGCTACACGTTTGTAGGATTTTAGGTCAAAAGTTTCCTTGAGCCACTTATAGGCGGCTTTTCCTTCGTAATCATCCACCAGCATATCTTCATCAGCCAATTCACTCCAATATGTAGGGATGGAAAATTTTACATCACTGTAAGAATATGCCCCAATTGACCAATCGTGCAAAGTAACACCAGCATGTCTGAATGTAGATTTCAGGCTGTCCATAATTTCTTCCTGCCATGGGAGATATGGGTCATTGGAAATATCGTTTTTGTATTGTTCCCAGGCATATTCAAATGCTACTGGATTCTTTTCTTTCAGTTCCTCGATAGTATATACATCAATTTTACGTGACATTTTTATTCTCCTTTATTGAATATCTCTATAAAATCCACAAGCCTCAAGGAATGGCTCGGAAATAAAATCAGAATTTTTGGTCATGAATGATTGGCAAAACTCCAATACCATACTCTCCCACTTCTCTAGGCGGTATGAATATCCCTTTGGTTTTGCAATCTTTGATGGGCGCGTATAACTTAATATCTTTGCAATCTCAAGTTCATCCATCTTTATCTCCTTATAAATAGTGGGCAAATAATTTTGCCTCATCAGTCAGAACTAATTTACAATCCCATTTATTCACATATGCCTTAATCTGCAATTCGTCGTGGATTGTAAGGTCAATTCTCCTACCGTTACGATATAACCATGCTTCAAAGTGGGCATTAATATAATCTACATACAATGTATCTCTTGTACTCATTTCAATCTCCTTTTTATATTTGACTTACCGAAATCTTCCATCATATAATGGAAGATTTCGGTAAATCCCCCTAATATTGGATAATCTACTATTTCTGTATATTATTCACGTTCTAGCAAGTAATCTGGAAGAGTATAGCACAGAAATTCACCAGGTTCTTCGTCATCTGGAATACTTACACAGGATGGAGCACAAGGGGAGCATGGCGTTCCACGAGTGGTGAATTTTGACCAAACTACCGTAATATCATTGAAACTTCCCTGAGTGTAGATGGCGGCAAATTCTCCATCTTCATCATGGATATATTTGCCATTCTCATCTTTTTTCCAATCACCATAGAGGAAAGTATGGTCAAAACATTCGACTTCAAATTCTTCATCCTCATCTGAGCGTTCTTCCCAAATTTTCTCACAGTCCAGGCAAATCCCCCCATCAAGAAATTCCATGTTCACTTTATTGGCTGAGATTACCCCAGCAGATGGAATTTCACTGTCAATCCATACACCCCAGTTGTTTTTCATAGTCATTTTATTTAATCTCCTTGGTTTGAATATCTTGCAAAGTTTTGATGATTTCGTCAATTTCTTGATTTAGCACGACTAATCTCTGGGCATACTCACGGATTTCCTCATCAAAAATCCATTTGGGGTCAATCACAAATCCCAAACTGTTTGCCACTAAAATGTTATGTAAATCTTCCTCTCGTGATTTATTTGGCATTGACATTTTTACTCTCCTGTTCTTTCATTAATTTTATTAGCTCTTCTTGGCATTTCCAAAACTCTTCCCATGCCATATTGTAGCGGGCAAGAAAATCGTCTGGAATTTCAATCCCATATTCTTCAAGAAAATCTTCCCCAAAATAGTCAATTGTCTTTTCAGGTGGATATATTAATGTGAGAATTGGGTCATGCGTGTGAACGGTAACTTTCATATTTATCTTCCTTTCTGCTAATTTTATGGAATCACGACTGCCATACCAGATTCTACTCTGATAGGCAGATAGAGCCATAAAACTAGCGATAGTAGAATGTTTCATCCTCAATATCAATTGTAGTGTAATCTACTTTCACATTTTCAGCAGTTTTCTCCATATCCAGGGCAATCCACCATGGAAGGTCTTTTGGAATATATCCACAATCTTCCAATAATTCTTCTGTGTAATCTGTGAAGTAGTCAGAATTAATAAGGGTAATGGGATACCAGTCACCTTTCCACTGTTCATCTCCACCATTTCCCTTTAATTCTTCAAGGATTTTTTCCAGTTGTTCAAATTCTTCCTGTTCATCTTCCAATTCTTTTTGTTTTGCCTCCAGATTTTCCTTGGCTGTGCGAATTTCCTCAATATCTTCGTCAGGGTCTAAACTTTCAATTTCATCTTCAATATCTGTAATGGCTGAAAGTTCATCCTCCAATTCCTCATATCGCTCAATGAGGTCACGAATATCTAGCATATTATCGGTGAAACTATATTCTGACATTTTTATTTATTCTCCTTTTTCTAGTCTACTAATTGCTCGAAAACATTCATATCTTACATAGCCATCACCCACTAAGAGGGATATTTCATTAAGTGCCCCTAAATCGTCCCAGTAATTTTCGATTTTTGCCATAATTTTCTTAGTGAGTTGTGAGCGTGTTTCTTCTAGTACTCTCATTTCCTCTTTATACTCCTCAAGAGCCCTTATTTCATTTTTACTGAGCATTATTTATTCTCCTGTAATTTCTTTTACCAAGGAATGTAGCTCCTCTTCAAGTTTTGAAAGTCTATCATACTGACTTTTGGTAACTTTCAGATAGTCGTAGTCTTTCAATTGTCCTATCAGGGATACCATTTGAGCATTGATTGAGCCCGCAATTAGCCCAACCAAATCAATTACTTGTTGTCTGCTTGTCATGTTTATTCTCCTAATACTGATTTATTCCATCT
>ERZ869907.29-NODE-29-length-52485-cov-30.095670_pt1 | contig 52485 bp, 78 predicted proteins | sample MGYA00579309_ERZ869907 | MGnify/ENA primary metagenome ERZ869907 (study PRJEB32216, sample SAMN09231814) | wastewater metagenome | place: USA: Maryland | collected 2016-07-30 | study: EMG produced TPA metagenomics assembly of the PRJNA472060 data set (Reclaimed... | reverse complement strand
GTGACGATCTCGCCGTTGCCTTGGCATCGCTCGCACATGCGCCCTTGCGGCTCTACGGGCGGGGAGACGAGGGCGGAACGGATGCGGGCCTCGTAGTCAGCTTGAGCGGCGGCCTTGGCTTCATCAGCTGTGGTTCGCTCGGCATTGAAGCCCGTCCCGTAAAGGAACGCCGCCCAATGGTCATCATACTGTTTGACCCGATAGAGCCCCACCACGCCTTTGGCGGCGAAGATGCGGCTGCTTACCGCTCCCCACTCCAGCGGCTTTACCGTCACCCCCACCTCAGCCCCCGCAGGGGCGGGGCGACGGGCGGAGATATGTTGCCAAGCAATGGGATGAACTGGCGGACCCGCAAACTGCGACACGCTGAGATACCAGCCGGGGTTGCCTGTTCCGCCCAGCTTGGGATCGTCCTCGAACCAATGCGCCACAGTCGGCGGCGACGAACCCTCCAGCCTAATGAGGTAGTGCGTGCCGTCGCGCTTCGCGGCGCTCATGTCGTCGTTCCACCCATCGAGGCAGCGAGCGGCTCGGAAGGCATACTCGGCAAGCCCGCGCCGTTTATCGAACCACGGCACATCGCTGGTGTCGGGGTCGAGATACTGCCCGTCCGTTGACCACCAGTCGTTGAACTCTTTTTCGAGTTCGTCTGTCTCAGCCATTTGTCGACGCACCTTTTTGCAAATTGCGTCGAGTTTAATCACGCGCGTCGCGTCGTGTAAATTGCCCGCGTCGTGTTTATTTCGCGGGTGTCGACCCCGATTTTACACGACGCCCCTTTTGCAGCGTGAAGGCGATCCGCCGGGCGATCTCGTTGATCGATCGATCTTCGAGCGAAACCTCTTCTTTCACCGCGATCGCCGCGCCGTCCTTGCCGGTGAGCTCGAGCTTATCGGACAGCAGGCCGGCGACGCGCGCTCGGTCCCTCGAGGCGGTATTCGCCGCGGCGTTGTCGCCGGCATCGACCGCGCGCTCACGGTTGAAGCCCATTTCGGCGAGCATGGTTTCACGTGTAACGCCAGCGCGTGCAGCGGCTTGGGCGGTGAGCTCGGTGATCCTTTGGGAAACTTTCGGGTCGGCGGCGAGTTTGCACGACTCGACCCATACGGTTGTCGGCTTGGTTCGGGGTCCGACGCTGTAGGACCGGCGATATGCCTCTGCCTGGGAATAGCCGCGCACGATATGGCGGGCGAAATTCTCTTGCTGGGGCGTGAGCTTGCGGGGTTTTGCCATATTCGATCTGCCCTCGAATTGAGGGAACGAATAGCAGCGTCGAGGGACGTCCGCTAGGTAACGCGCGACGTGAGGTTTGTGACGACGGTTGCGCCGACGGCGGTGCGCAGGAGCCGGATATAGGTGACGGCGCCCGAGGCGGTGAAAAACACGTCGCCGGAGCCCGTGACGGTTTGCGAGGCGAGGGAGGCGTCGCCGACGCCGGTGCCGACGGAAACGGACACGGCGGCGCTGGCGGCAACTGTGAGGCGATAGCGGCGGCCCTTGATCGTGTTGATCGCCTGGTCGGCGCGGGCGGCGTTGGTGCCGTCGCCCGTGAGGGTAACGACACCGGTTGCGGATGCCGCGGCCGTCGACGTGCCGCCGGCGACCGACGTCGACCAGCCGGCGGGCACGATCGCATCGCGAGGAGTCAGGGCGATGGTTTGGCGCGTGCGGCTAGTGCGCATCACAGCGGGGCGCCTGCGAGGGTGACGGCGAGGGTTTCGGAGTTGCCGGCCGGGGTGAAGCCGGCCGGTGTGACGAGGATGCCGAAGAGCGAGCGCGTCGCGCCGGTGAGGATTGCCTTGTTCAGCGAGTCGAGTTCGACCTTGAGGGTCGAGCCACGATCGACCGGGGCGCCGAAGTTGATCGACCCGACGTGCCGGCCCCGATCGCCGGACACGAAATCCCAGGCGGCATTATCGGCGACGGCCGTCGGCAGAGCGTTGTAGAGCTCGAGCGTGGCGGTGAAGCCGACCGGCAGCGCGACGACGTGATACTCGAGCGTGGCCGACATGATCAGGAACGGCACGCCAGGCGTCAGGAGCTTTGTGAACTCGAGGCGGCAATCGGCGGCGCCGCTCGGCTGGTTTGCCGGCGCGTTGCCGATTCCGTCGCTGGCGGAATAGGCCGTCGTGTTCGCGGGGCGGGTAATCAAAATGCGCTGGGCGCGGCCTTCGCCGGACATGGGGAACCCCTTGGATGAATTGCGCGCCTCTTGCCCGCAATGCTTAGCCGATCCGCCCGGATAGCAAAAGGCCCGCCGCGTGGTGAGACGCGACGAGCCCATCAGGCAGGGGGGAAACCGTATGCGGCCGTTGGGAGAGGCCGAGGTCGACCCTACGCCGAGGCGGGTGAGTTCGCAATGTCGGACGCCGGCCATTCCCACCAATTGGAGCCGTCGCCCAGGTCGCCCTTGGTCGCGACGCCGGCGACGTCGAAGCTCTGGCCGTTGGCCCGCACGACGCGCGCGGTGATCCGCTCGCCGTCGGTCACGCCCGTGACGACGGCCGGCATGATTGTCTGCCCGTCGACGATCGCGCGGCCGTGCAAGAGGACTTCATCGCCCTTTGCGACGACGCGGGGCGGCGGGGGAGCGTCCGGCGGGGGAACTTCGGGCGGGGCGCCAGGCACGTCGGGCGCCGGCGGGTCGGCCGGTTTCACGCCCGGGGTGTCACCGGGAACCACGCGCACGCGGCCGATCACGTCGACCTCGGCGCGGGTGATCGTGGTGTCGCCGGCGGCCTTTTCGACCGCAGCCATGGCCGGGAGGCCGGCCTGGGTCCAATGGTCGTCATTGGCATCGTCGAGGGACATGACGGCACGCTTGACCATTTCGCCGCGATCGGGCGGCTGGACGTCACCAGCCGACGGCTCGCCGCCCGGCCCGCCGGCGCCGCCGGCATCGGGCATGAGCAGCAGGATGGCCGTCGAGGCGAGCAGGCCGGCCGTGATCAGTCGAGACATGGGATTCTCCCAGGTTGCGGCCGGCACAGCGCCGGCCGGAGGTCAGTGCCCGAAGCCGGGCAGGATGATTTTGGGCGTTTCGCCGCCGCGCGAGCCTTCGGCGATGCCCTTGTCGAGCGCGCGCACGCACAACTGTCGGAGCGCCTTCTTGTCGTCGAAGCGGAGCGCCGCCCTTTGCGCCAGGGCGTGGCCGGCGGTGAAGCAAAGCGCCTCGAGAATGTCGTCGATCGTCATGGATTGGCGCTGGGTGAATGCGGTGATCTGCGATCCGATCAGCACCGAGAGTTGGATTTTAGGGTCGTTGAGGTCGAGCGGCATCAAGTGCCCTTTCCGACGGCGGCGAGCAGGCCGGGGATCACGTCGCGGCCGTCCTTAATGTTGAAAACGACAGTGTCGCGAATCGTGTCCTGGTCGTCGCCGGGCAGCGCGGCGCCGATCATCCGGCCGCACATGTTGGCGAGGATCGCGGCGAGCTCGGCATCGCTCAACCCGTTGCGCACGGCCGAGGTCGTGACGTCGTGATAGAACCGCTCGAGTTCGGGGCGCGCCGTCACGCGGCGCACGTTTTCAGGCAGATCAGAACTTCCCAATTTCGTCTCCAAAGGCGACCCATCCCGGGGCCGCGGTGCGGGCGAACAATTCGCCCATGATGCGGCCGGGGCCGACATACTGTTCGATTCGCTCACGGAACTGGACCGGCTTGCGGGAGTGCTCCATCCGAGGGAACATGCCGACCTCGAACACCGACTTGGACTGGCGCAGCGACTTGCCGCGCGTCCCCATGATCACAAATTCGGCGTTCTTTCGCGTGGTCAGGCCGAGGCCGATATGCAGGTCGACGCGCGGGTCGAGGAAGAGGCCGGGCGCATTCTTGCGCAACTTGATCCAGGTGAAGGCCAGCGCCTTTGGCTTGAAGCCCCAGGCTTTGAGCACGCGGACGTGAGCGCCGATCGCGAGGAACGGGCCGGTGATCCACAGGAAACAGACCGCTTGCGGGGCGACGACGTCGGCGACGGGAAGGGCGCAGATTTCGGGCAGCGACATGACGCGGTAATGCCTCGAGGCGTTGCGCCCATGGGCGAGCTCGCCGGGCGGCTTGTCCGGTCGGTTGGCGCGGAACTTCCAGGCCGGGTCGCCATAGATGACGTCGAGCGGCGGCCCGCTATAGGCCCGCAACTGGTCGGCGATCTCGACCACTATTCGCCCGGCCGCGGCAGGAAGATGCGAGCCGGCATTGGCCCGGTCACTTCGATGTTGTAGCCGCCGACGCGGCTGCTGTTGCGCGTGACATGGGTGCGGATGCCGGGCAGCGGCTTGCGCGACTCAAGGTCGAGGCCGCCGATGCTCTCGAGAACCTCTTCGACCATGCGCGCGCGGATTTCCTCTTCGGTGACGGTCGCCTTGAACGCGATGGATTCCGGCCGGATCATCTTAGCCATGTTGCGGCCCCTCCCAGGGCAGATCGGTGAACGTGTCGCGCCAGATGCCGCCAGCGAGATAGTAGGAACGGGGCCCGGCGCCGGGGTCGAAACCGCGATAGGCGATCCTCTTCGGGTCGACGTCCGTCAGCACGCGCCCGGTCGACGGGTGGAACGGGTCGACGAGGCCGGCCATGCACCGTTCGGCCGTCGTGGCGAACGGGTCGCGCGCTACCTGCCAGGCGTTACGCATCGGCCGGCGCCGGCGTAGTTGCGTCGCGGGCGTCGAGCGCCGCTTCGATCAGCAGCACGGCCATTTCCGCGGGCTTGCGCCGATCGGCGAGCGCCGCCTTCTCGACACGTTCCCACAGCGAGCGCGGGGGATAGATGCTCTTCGACACGGAGGGATCGAGAGCGGGCGGGCCGCCGCGGCGGCGTCGCGCGGCCGGAGCCGCAAATTGCCCTATGTGATCCAGCAATGCTGGGCTTGGATCGAACCACTCGCCGCGCATCCGCGACTCGGCAAACTTCGCGTGGATGCCGCGCTCATCGTTCAAGTCGCCTTCTGCGATCGCCAGCAGTTGGAGATCGTAAGGGCACCCAGCTTGCAGAGTATGCAGGCGCTTGGCCGGGTCGCCGCTGGTGAACCCGACCTTGATCGGACCGTCGACGCCGATGCGAATGAAGTAAATCACGCCTTCACCACATCGCGCGCGTCGAGCGCTTCCCGCACGAGAATGAGCACCATTGGACCGATAGGGCGATCATGGTCGGCCTTGGCCGCAGCTTCGATCCTCGCCAGCAGTTCGGCGTCGGGATAGGTGCTGATCACCTTTGCCGTCCCCTTGGTTTTTGCCATTCCGACCGCGCCTCTCAAAAGATTTCCATTCCCCTAATGGCGCGGTTTGCGGCCCCGATCAAGAGGATTTTTCCATTATCTCCCCTTTTAATCTCCCTAGTATTCCCTTAAGTAAGTGGCGAAGACAGTTGAAGCAACGGAGGCGCGGACTTGGAGAATGTCGGTTTCTATGTGACGGCGACGGATGGGGTGAAGTTTTTCCCCATCTTCGGGCCCGTCGACACGAAGGAAGCGGCCGAGGCGATCGTCGCCCCGGTTAGCTGGCTGGCTCGGAAGATCGACCCGACCGGGCGGGCGGATTTCATGGGCTGGGGCGTCACCAAGGTCACGACGCCGAAGGCCCTTCCGATGGGGCGGTTCAACAAGATGGTGAGCGCATGACCGAATACCTAAGTTGCGCCGCGACGGCGAAGCTGATCCGGGCCCAGCTTAAGGCCAAGTTTCCGGGGATCAAGTTTGGCGTCCGGTCGAGCGTCTATGCCGGCGGCGCCTCGATCGACGTCGTCTGGACCGACGGCCCGACGGGCAAGATGGTCGACGCCGTGGTGAAGCCGTTTGAGGGCGGCGGGTTCGACGGCATGATCGACATGGCCTACAGCGTTTATGCCTACCTCTTGCCCGACGGCAGCGCGGCGTTCGCGCAGACGAGCGGCACGGAGGGGAGCGCGGGCACTGTGCCGGCCGACAAGGCTTGGATGCCGGTCGCCGGCGCGAAGCGGGTCCACTTCGGGGCGAACTATGTTTTCACGACGCGCAAGACGAGCCGCGCGATGGTCGCCCGTGCGCTGGCCGCGTTTCAGGCGAAGTGGGGCGAGCAGGCCGCCGGCATGAAGATCGCCGAGAGCTTTGACGGCAGCGCCTACGTGACCGACGTGCCGCGCGAGATCGAAGTTTTCTGGCGCGACGCACTGAGCAAGCGCGTGGCGCCGACGCCCGCGATGATTGCCGCCTAGCGCCACAGAGGCGCCAAGGCACCGCGCCGGCAGAGATCGGCCGTATAGACCCGGATGCGTTGGACGGCACCGGGAACCCCAAGAGAGGCAAGGAAGATGCAGCAGATTTTCGTGATCACCAAAGGCGAAACCCTTTGGTTCAGCGGCCGCAAGTGGTCGGACGAACGGCCCGACGCGATGGAGTTCGCGACGCTGGACGAAGCCGAGGCGGCGATCGACGGCATCGCGGGCGTCGAGTTGAGCGAGGATGAAATCGGCCAGTGGAAGCAAACCGACGAGGGCCCGGTGTGGCAGCGGATCACGGTCGAGGCCGAGGACAAGCCCGACGCCGATTGACCAGTGCGGCCGGCGCCTCGAGCGCCGGCGTCACGGACCAACCGGAGAAAGCAGATGCCGAAGATTGATCACTACATGGTCGACTATGTCGTGCCTGGAACCGATGACGTGAAGTTCGCGAACGACTTGCCGATCACCAGCCTCACGGCCGCAAAGACGCTGGCGAGGAAGTTCAGCCAGCGGGTCGGCATCGACGGCGCCTATGTCGTCGCCTTCGCCCTGGTCACCGACAAGCCGACTTTCACGGCCGTCGGCCACATCGGGTTTTTCAAGGGCGTGCAGGACTTCCCCGACGGTCAGGTGATCTGAATGGGCGCGATCGTCGACATGGTCGCCGCGCGGGACGCCAAGATACTCGGCACCACGAACCCGATCCGGCTGGCGCTCATCGTCAAGCTACTCAGCAACAGACCGGAGCGGAACACCGCGACGGACAACGCGAAGCTCGCCGCGGCGAAGCGGCTTTTAGGAGGCAAGTGAAATGTATCTGGCAACCATTCGGCGCTACGAAGCCGTCGCCGGCAACAAGACGATCGAGCTCGACATTCCGCAGCGGGTGACGATCACCGGCCGCGAGGATCACTTCGCACGGGCTTACGAGGACGTGCAAATCGCCATCGCCGCCATGCGCGCGCTCGACACCGCCATGGGGACCGCCGAGGGCGTGATCTACGACGTCATGCGGATCACCAGCCGGCACGTCTGACCCGCTCGCCGGCGCGCTCGAGATCGGGCGCGCTATCCGGCAGATCAGCCGACCACGAAAGAGAGGCAGACCATGAAGGATTTCCCCAACAACACGCTCGAGCAGCGCGCCCGCGAGGCCGGCGCCGAGGTCCGGTGTGTGTGGCAGACGCGCGGGCCCAAGGATACCGGCGTCGCTTGGCTCGAGTGTTTGCAGATCGGATCGCGCGGCGATTTCGTCATCGTCGAGACGTTCAAGCACGGCGGCTGGAATGCGTTCAGCGCGCCGCACAGCAACCGGATCGACGACACGGTCGCCGACGTGCTCGAGCGGTGCGGCGTCAAGGCGCCGGCGCCCAAGGTGGAGGCATAGGACCATGGGCCGCAAACCCAAGCCCACCGCCCGCGAGCAGATCGCCGCCGCCCTGGTCTATCTGGACGATGGCGCACCCCATTCGGCCGTGCGCCTCTTGCGCGAGGCCGCAGCCACGATCGAGGCCGCAGCGCTCAAATTCGACGCAGCGCTCGAGAAGGCGGTCGGCAAGAAGGGAGGCGGCAAATGAGCCGGCGCGGCCGAAAGGAGGTCGCGATGATCGTTCGGATGAGCGTTTGGAGCGACCGGCCGGCGCGCGTTGTGCTCGCCGACGTGCGGGAAGCTCTGGCCGATTTCGTGGACCCGCACGAAAAACGCGGTATCAGCGCCGACGGTCGCTATCATCCGGCCCGCCTTGTGTCGGTCGCGCCCATCCCCGCCGACCGCATGATCAAGCCCCGCAAGAAGCGCGAGCGCCGCAAGGTGCCCGGGCTTCTGGCGGCAATGGGGATCACGAGGTAGCGCGCCGGGCCGGTGCGCAGCCGCCGGCCCCACGAGCAACCCCGCTCACAACGAGGCAAGACCCATGATGACCAACACGACGACAGACGACGGCCGCACGTTGACGGCGCTTGAGCACAGCATCGCGCACCAGGTCGGCAGCATCGTCGCCGCCTACCTTTCGCACAACGCCCTTTCCCGCGCCGACGTGCCGGCATTCATCGCCGACGTGCACAAGGCGGTGAAGGGCATCTATGTCGGCCAGGAGCCCGAGGCGCCGGTCGAGGCGCAGACCCCGGCGGTGCCGATCCGCAAGAGCGTGACGCCGGATTTCATCATCTGCCTTGAGGATGGCCTGAAATTCAAATCGCTCAAGCGGCACCTGTCGACGCACTACGATCTCACGCCCGAGCAGTATCGCGCCAAGTGGGGCTTGCCGGCCGACTATCCGATGGTCGCGCCCAACTACAGCGCGACGAGGTCGGCGCTGGCGAAGGCGAGCGGGCTGGGGACGAAATGATCCGCGCGCTCATCGTGTTCTTTTGGCGCCTCATCGTCGCGATCCTCGCCGTTCAATGGGTGCTCTACATGCAGCGCTCGACTCCGGCAGAGCGGGCCGATTTCATCGGCTCGCTTTTGCTGGGTGTCGTCGGCATCATCGCCGCCGTGATCATCATGGCGGTGCGGGCGTGAGATACCTTAGCGTTTGCAGCGGCATCGAGGCCGCGACCGTCGCCTGGCACCCGCTCGGCTGGGAGCCGGCAGCGTTCGCCGAGATCGACCCTTTCGCGTGCGAACTCCTGCACTTCCGCTATGGATGCGGGCGGCCCATGTTCATGCCCGATCCGGCCGAGGCCGGGATCAGCGCGAAGGATCGAAAGGCACGGGCGGCGGCGATCAAGGCCGTCGCCCGCCTGCCCGCACAGCCGAACCCCGGATGCCCGCCGAACCTGGGCGACCTTAACCGCTTTCAGGAGTGGCCCGACCTTGGAACAGTTGACCTTCTCGTTGGAGGCACCCCCTGCCAATCCTTCTCAGTCGCCGGCCTCAGAGCCGGGCTGGCTGACCCCCGCGGAAACCTCGCCCTTGTCTATCTGGCAATCGCTGCGAAATATGGCGTCCGGTGGTGCCTTTGGGAGAATGTCCCCGGTGTCCTGTCAAGCGACGGAGGGCGGGCGTTTGGCTCCATCCTTGGGGGGGCTGGCGCAACTCCGGTATGGCCTCGCCTACCGAGTGCTGGACGCTCAATTCTGTCGAACACTTGGCTTCGCCGGAGCCGTCCCACAGCGCCGCCGCCGTGTGTTCGTTGTCGGATATCTTGGAGACTGGCGACGTGCCGCAGCGGTATTATTTGACGGCGCGAGCTTGCGCGGGGATTCTGCGCCGGGCCGAGAAGCGGGGCAAGGCGTTGCCCAAACTCTTGATGCTGGCGCTGGTCGCCGTCGCGGGTCTGGGATGAACCCTAATCAGATGGTGCCGGCTATCGCCGGCACGCTCGAGGCCGGGGCGAACAGCACCGGCGGCGATCGGCAGCCCGGCATGAGCCAGCAGACGGCGGCGACCATGCTGATTCCCGAGGATCAGCACGCTCTGCATGGCGATCCGAGCCATCCGGTAACGGCGCATGGACATGCGCCGGCCATTGCCATCCAAGCTGGCGCGACACGCGAGAACCCAGAGTCCGGGCCGGATGGTGTCGGCGTTCGGCAAGATGGGGCAAGCTACACGATAGAGGCGCGGCAAGAGGTTCAAGCCGTGGCCTTTGACATGCGCGGCCGGGAAGGCGGCGCTCAATTCGAGGGCCCGCACGACACGGCTAATATTCGCGCAGCGAGCGGGGGGAGCAGCAAGAGCTACGTGGCGACTTGGGCCGTGCGCCGCCTCACGCCCACGGAATGCGAGCGCTTGCAGGGCTTTCCAGACGGCTACACCCAAATCCCGCGCGGCAACAAGCCGACCGCCGACGGGCCGCGCTATAAGGCGCTGGGCAACAGCATGGCGGTGAACGTGATGCGTGTCATCGGGCAGCGCTTGGCGCTCATCGAGGGGTGGTAAAAAGAAAGGGGCGAGCCCGAGGCCCGCCCTTTCCCGACCTTGCCGGCGTTGACGACTAGGCGCAGGTGATGACGCCGCCGGCGATGATCTGGCCGCCGGGGAGGCGCACGGCGAGATAGCCCGGGTCGGTGCCGGTGTCGGTGTAGATCACCGAACACACGCCGGTCACGTCGGAGATCGCGCGGAAGAGCTTCTTTGCCACGATCGCCTGGATTTTGCCGGCCGCGCCGGCGGCGATGCCGGTCGAGCCGCCGGTCGCGACAAAGTCCGTCATGGCCGAGCTCGAGAACACCACGATTTCGAACACTTCGGCATAGTCGAGCGCCTTGCCGTTGTTGTCCTTGAGGGTGATGGTGATGTCGCGCTGATTGGCGAAGGTCGCGCCTTCCGCGGAAATCGAGATCGTCGCGGTGACGGCGGGGCGCGTCGCCTGGTAGATCGCGGCCGGGCCCCGCACCACGAGCTCGCCGCGCGAGCCGAGGCCGAGATACTTGCCGAAGAGGGATTTGAATGAAGCCTGGGGACGTGCGGCCATTTCGATGACTCCGAGTTGCTTAGGTGCTTTGTTGCCTTGTGGAGAACCCGCACCCTGCCCCGGCGCATGGGGTCGACATTAGCCGATACCGGCCGCCGCCTCAATCGTCCCTCGCTTCCGGATCGTCGCCGGCGTTGATCGGGTGTTGCCCCAGCCAGGCCGCGACTTCGGCCAGGGTTTCGAATTTGAGATCGCCGATCGTGTAGCCGGCGGCATAGCCGCCCGAGCTCCATTGCTTCTTGAACCCATGGATGACGTGCCCGGCGAATTCGGCATCATAGAAATTGATCGAGAAGCGGCCGGACTTGTCCGACCCGTCGCCGTGCGCCTTGAACTTCCACAGGCCCGGCGCCTTGAGATCGTCGACGCTCACGCTCATCGCCGCATGCCCTCGAGCGAGTCCGCTTCCGACGTCGCCGGCGAGGCGGGCGCCGGCGCCGCGATCGGCCGCGGCTTGTAGTGCATTTTCGCCGCCAGCGTCGGCGAGATCACGGCACCAGTTTCGGCGACGCGCAGGAACCCGTCGCGCTCTTTCAGCCAGGCCGCCGGTGAAACCCCGCCGGGCCCGCTGGCGACGGCCGCCCCGGGCATCGGCCGGGGATCGTTGAGCGATATGCCAATCTTGCCGAGCAGCCGGTCGACGGTCGCGCGGCGGTCCTCTTGCGGGCCCCACCAATCGGAGTCGGGGTTGATCGTGCGCGTCATGTCTGAGCCGCCGGCAGCGCTTCGACCCGCAGCGCCGCCCGCTTGTCCTCGAGCGTCAGGAGCGCAGCGTTGCGGCCGTCGGGCGTCATGCCGCGCAGTTCGATGAGCTTGTCCTGTTCGGCCTCGGTGAGCCCGCGCAGGTCGACCCGCCCGTGCCCCCAATCCATTTCGATCAGGCCATTGTGCAGCGGAATGCGCGGCTTGGCGGCCGCGTCGATCATCGCCGCCCGCTCGGCAATGTCGGCCGGCGTCGGCGGGAAACTCGTATTCAGCCCCGCTTGCCCGGCCGCGATCCGCTTGCAGATCAGCGCCACCGATTCCGGCGTGCACTCGTCGACCGCGTTGACGTAGCTGTTGAGCAGTTCATCGCTCAACCGTTCGGCCATCTGCCAGTAGCCGGTGAGCAGGGTGTAGATCGCGGCCTTCTTCGCCGCCTTCGCCGTTTTGGAGTTCTGCAATTTCGCGCCTCAGATTTTCGCCTGTTCGTTGTGCCGCCGTCATCCGCCCGCCGCCAGGACTAGCCCGGGCCCCGCCGCTTGCCGCTTGCTCGGCTTCCCACCACGCAAGGCGAAACCCTCGCCACACCTTCGAGATCATCAAATCCGCGCCGGCGTTCGGGTCGGGGCACTTGGCAAGCTCCCTCGCCAGGAGGTCGGCGGCATGCGCGGTGAGCGGCATCCGCATCCGCTGGCGATGCTCGAGGACATATCCGGCATGCGCCGGGTCGAGCACGGTTTCGAGGAAGTCGCGAGGCGTCTTAGGCGCCTCTATCTTCTCTTTCTGAGCAAGAGGTTCTTTCCTCTGAATTAGAGGTTTATCACTTACGCGCGCGCGAGGGCCGAGCAGATCAGCGTCTTGTTCAGACGCCGAGTAAGACGCATTTTCAGACGCTTTTAAGACGGGTGTTAAGACGGTTTCAGACGTCTTAGCGTCTTGCCGCCGCTTCTCGTAATAGCGTCGATTGCGAAGTTGCCGAGCGGTTGCCCCACCCGTTTCCACCGCCGGCGCCGCGGCCTCAAACTCAGCGGCGATCGACAGCGCATCCTCTATCGACAGCCCGGCCGCGACCATGCGGCGGATGCCTTCGACCACGCTCATGCGCGAACCCTCGAGGCGGTGCGGCGATCGTCGCGCTCGGCTTGTGTCGCTGTTCGCACGGGGATGCAGATGGCGGCATCTATGCCATAGGGCAGCAGCGGCGCCACGCCGCGGAGCGCGATCACCTTGGCGCCCAAGAACCCGCGCAGCTTGAGCAGCGAGCGCGCGCGCGGCTTCCGGGCATCTATCTCGATTGCCACCGACCAGGTGTCGCGCATGGCGACGATATCGATTCGACCGCCATCGCTGGTGCGCCACTCGAGCACGACGTCGAAGCCGCCCGCGCGCAGCGCTTCCGCCGCCGCGACGTGCACTTGCGCGGCGGTGTCGGCCACGGGCGGCATGTTTTCGAGAATGGCGCACACAAGATCGAGCCGGCCGACTTGCATCGGACTCGCGCGACCGCTAATTATTCCAGTCATTGGCGCCCCCTAGTTCGGCGTTGAGCACGGGCCGGGGCGTTGGCTGACGCCGCCGGCCCATTCTTTTCATCCGATCGCCGAGATCAGGTCAAGCCGAGGTTGTCGCGGATGGCGGCAGCTTGCGCGGACTGTGAAATCGGCTGGCCGGTGTCGCCGGCAGGCGCTTGGCCCGCTTCGGCTTTCATCGTGTCAAGATGGCCGTCGAGGATGGCGGCGCCTTCCGCCTGTTCGTCGTTGGCGACTTGCGCACCAGGTGCAGCCGCGGCGGCCGCCGTCAGTTCGGCCTCAGTTGGAGGCGTGCGAGTGGTGCCGTCGACCGGCTTGCCATCCATGCCGACGACGTCGCCGCCGCCTCGAGCACTGTGCTTGTTGCCGGGCTTTTTGGGCGCGCCATCCTTGGCCTTGCTCTTGCCGTCAGCGCCACCGGCGCCGCCGCGCTTGGGGTCGGAGCGGGGGTTGCTGTCGGTCGAGGGCGGGGCGCTGGCAGCGGCCGCGCGTTCCTGGCGCTTCTTAATGCGCTCTTCCTTCTTGCGCATTTCCTCTTCGCCGAAGAGGTCGGTCGCCTTGTCGCGAAGCACTTCCTGCATTTCTTGAAGGCCGTTCACATAGTCGAGCCGATCGCCTTCGGTTAGCTCAAGCTCCATGCGGATCGAGTCCTGGAACGACTTTGAGTCGAGCCCGAGCTTTTCGACGGTTTCGCGGATATCGGTGCGAATGTCGTTTTCGTTGGCCGAGCGGACTTGGCTCGCTCGGTATTGCTTGGCCAGATCGAACAGCGTTGCCGCTCGGTTGGAGAGGTCGGTCACGTTTTGCCTCTTAGGGTTGGGGGATCAGGTGAGCATTGTGACGGGTATCCCCATCGCCTCGACACAACGGATTTTCAACTGAGACTCATACGTCATCTGGCCGCCGGGCTTACACTCAGCCACGACGGTTTCCCCGGTTTGCACATCGCGCCAGCGAAAGTCGGCGATGTAGTTGCCCCAGGCGACGGGCTTGCCGGTGCGATGGTGCACGGTCAGCAGGGGGATGCGAACTTGGCGCTCGAGGCTTTCGATCTCGCCGCGCTCTTCGCGCAGGCGCAGGCGCATCCATGCCTTGGCCTCGCCGCGCGAGGGGAATTCGTCATAGTCCATCCGGCCGCAGGCGCTACAGGCCGCAGGCTTGACCCGCTCGTGCCAGGCGCCGCAGCCGCGGCAGATAAAGACCTTGATCGCGTGTTGCGCAAACGTTTGGTCCGTCGAGCGGCCGAACCCCTTCCATCCCCCGGATTTGGCCATTACGCGGGCACGCGCTTGCGAGCAGGGCGGCGCCGAAAGACGATGCCATTGCATGAGAACTCGAGCGCCGATGGCGCGGGCGGCGCCCAGGCCGTGCCGGCGAGACTGTCGCGCGCTTTGCCGAAGTCGTCGAAATCCAGATAGACGACGATCGTCGACCGGCCGGCGCGCTCGAGGCACACGCCCGCTTCATACAGGGCAAGGAGTAGGGCATGGGTTGCGGTCACGAGAGAGCCGGTCAATTGAGCCTCGCGCGTTCGAAGCCATCTTCCCAAAACCACAGGTCCGGCACGTCGTCGAATCGCAGGAACACGGCGCCGCCGATCCGCTTTGTCTCGAGCACGAGGCGCGGCGGATCGTGCCAGGTGACGGCGCGCGTTTCGTCGCCGTAGGCATTCATCCAGCACTCGGCTTTGCACTTCACGATTTGGCCGGCCTTGATCATGGGGACGCCTCAGAACTCGATCGCCTTGAGCCGGTGCCGGTTGAGCCGGTGCCGGTGAATTTTCTTGCGCCAGATTTTGCGGGGGTCGATGGGCTTGTTTTTGAATTGCCCGATGACAAGTCGATACCAGTGATAATCGACGTCGCGCATGAACGTCACGCCGTGCGGCATGTCGGGCCGCCAGTTGCGAACGTGCTGGTGTGGCCTCTTGCCCTTCCGCTTGCCAGCGCCGCCGCGGATCAGCGGCTTGCGCGGGCGAGGCGGCCGAACGTCGGACGGCTCTTCCTCTTCCGGATAATCGTCATCGTCCCAGCGCACTGCCGCCTCGCACCGCTCGCAGGTAATCAATCACCGCGCCGACCTCATAGGCGGCCGGCGGGTCGACGATCGGCCGGCCGCAGTAATAGACGACCCAGCCGCACGACCGATCGAACACGAGGCGATAGCGCTCACGCGCGCTCGCCGCGTCGCGGATCAGCCGCACGCCCAGGGATTGGTTCTCGAGCGCGCGGCCGTCGCGCGTGACGATCAGGTTTTGCAGCGCCCTAGCCATCGAGTTTGCCGCCTTTCGGTTGCCGCTCGACGAGATCGTCGGCGATCGCGACGCCAGCGCGCAGCGTGTCGCGGATCAGCACCAGCAGATCGGCGCGGTGCACCATGCCCAGCACGTCGGCGCCGTCGGTTTTGACGAGATCGTGCAGGCCGGCCAGCGCGACCGTCCCAACCCGCACGCAAGCCGCGGCCCGCACCAGCATGGGCAGCGCCGGATTTTCCAGCGTCGCCGAAACGATATCGGCCATGGCCGTGACTTCGGGGGAGATCGAGTAGAGCCGGGCAAGTTCGGCTTCCGCCTCTTCCGGCGTCACGACGCACGTCCCTTCCGCGCGTCGAGCGCTTCCCGCAAGAGGACCGGGACCGCCGAGGTCCACCCAATGCCGAGCTTGACGGCCAAGACCTTGATCTCTTCGACCATGTCCGACGGAAGGCCGACATTCGTTTTTATCTTCCCGAGACGTTCAGCCATCTAGCACTACCCTTTTAGGTTGACAGTTCGCCCTTGTTGCATCTTATATGGAGAATGTTCAAGAGGCAGAGGCAAGAACGATGAGCGACCCTTGGGGATATTGGAAATCGGAGATCGCGCGGATCGAGCGTGGCGGCGCGACGTTGCCGGACGATCGGCAGGGCAATGAGAGCGCGTCGATCCAAGGCTATTGGCGCGTGCAGGCGTCGAAAATGAAGCACGATTGGCCGGTGCTGATCTGGCGCGAGCCCGATGAATTGAAGAACCCGCAGCGGTTGTTTTCGATCCAGTGGGGCGCCGGCCGCCCGAAGATCATGGCCGACGCCGAAGTGCTCGAGTTCACCGAGTCGACGTTCCTCAGATGCCAGGCGGTGCGGCGCATCGACTGGACCGCAGCGGTCGAGCGCGGCGCGTGGGCAGACGGCAAGATCGCCCGGCCGACCAGCGCCGAAGAGCGGCTTGATATCATCCCGTCGACGCCGGCCGGCGAGGGCGGCAACGCCGTCGACGAGAACGGCGACCCCATCGATTCCGAATGGGAACAGATCAAGGCGAAGCTCGAGAAGCAAATCGAGCGCGCCCGCGAACTTGGCCCGGTGAACACCAAGGAACAGGCCGAGGCCGCTGCCAATATCCGCGAGACGATCCTTGGCCTTGGCAAGTTGGGCGAGGTCAAGCGCAAGACCGAAAAGAAGCCGTTCGACGACGGCGCCGCCAAGGTGCGGGCGAAATACGTCCCGACGCTCGAGCCGGCCAGCGCGATCGCCAAGGCGCTGCTGGACGCGATCGACCGCTGGCAGCGCGCCGAGCAGGCCCGCCTTGTCGCCGAGCAGCGCGCGCGCGAGGCCGCCGAGCGCAAGCGGCTGGCCGAGGAAGAGGCCGCGCGCCTCGCCGCCGAGCAGCCCACGAAGAGCCAGGAAGAGATCGCCGCCGAGGCCGCGGCCGCAGCCGAAGAGGCCATGGCGCAGGCGCCGGCGGTCGAGATCGCCAAGCCGGTTGTGCAGGGGTCGAACTTCTCCCGCGCGCAGAGCAAGGCGAAGCGCAAGACCGGCGTGATCACCGACGTCGACGCATTCATCGCGGCGATCAAGGAACAGGCCGATTTCAAGGAATGGTTGCAGGGCAAGGCGAACAGCTTGGCCCGCGCGAACACCGCCTTGCCGGGCATGGAGATCGACAATGGCTGACGCCACCAAGGACGACGCCGCCACGCTGGCGATCGATCTCTTGCGGGGACAGGCCGACCGCGCTCGAACTCGCCGAACTAGTGACCCCGACTCAACCGCGTCGATCGTTGCCGACTTGCAGGCCAACACATTCGAGTTGGCGATCGACATAATCCGCGATTGCCAGCGCCTTGCTGCCCATCGCGACGGCACACCACCGCCCCAACCCAAGGAGGAAAAGCGTTGACCGACGCCCCCGTGAAAGCCCAGCCGCAGCCGATGCTTGTCGGCGGCACCTTGCTCGCCATCGTCCCGCAGAGCTTCGAGGAAATCCAGCGCGTGGCGAATACCGTCATCGCCGGCGGCTTGGCGCCCGCGTCGCTCTTGAAGCGCCCGAGGGACGATTCCGAGCGCGCGATCGTCGCCCAGCAGAACATCGCCGCAGTCGCCGGCGTGATCATGGCCGGCGCCGAGGTCGGCTTGCCCCCCATGGCCGCCTTGCGCAGCTTCACCAGCATCAACGGACGGCCGGCGCTCTATGCCGACGGCAACGTCGCCGTGGTGCGGAAGGCCAAGGGCAGCGACGGCAAGCCATTGTGCGGGTTCATCCGCACCGGCTACGTCGTCGGCGACAGCGACGAGTCAACTTTCGCGTGGTGCGAGGCGAAGCGGAACGACAACGACGAGACGCACCGCGAGGAATTTTCGATCGCCGACGCCAAGCAGGCCGGCCTTTGGCAAGACGATGCCGAAGTCATGGCCGAGGTTTGGGAATACAACGAGGTCAAGGGCAAGCGCCTGCCGGTGTGGAAGAAGGTTCAGAACCCGGCGCCATGGTTCCGCTTCCGCAAGCGGATGATGATGTGGCGCGCGACCGGCTGGTGCCTACGCTGGCTTTTCGCCGACGTGCTCGGTGGCATGCTGGACGAATACGAGGCGCGCGAGATCGAGCAGATGGTCGATATCACGCCGACCGCGAATCCGGCCATCAAGACGCTCACGCCGTCGTCGACCCTGCCCGAGCCGGAAGAGCCGCCGGCGCCCGACGAGCCGCCACTTCACAATCTCGACCAGCCGGAAGGCGGCGAAAATGAAGCGGGCGACGACTTCAACCAGGACGACAGCGGCGTCGCCGAAGGCGAGGGCCGGCGCCAGGGCGAGGCGCCCGCCGCATACCTCACGCGGCTCAAGGAAGCGCTGGCGAGCGCGACCGACGAGCCGAGCGTCGAGGAAATCTTCGACCTCTTCGACGTGCAGAGCGGATTCGCCGACGACGAGATCACCATTGCCGAGGCGTTCGATCTCAAGAAGGCGCGGCTCGACTATCTGGCGCGCTTGGCGCCGATCGACTCGATGGGCCGCCTGGAGGGTTGATGCCATGAGGGAGGATTGTCCGGTTTGCCGCGGCGTGGGCACGATCCGCTTGCCGCTCTATCAGACAGGCGAGGTCGGCTTCTCTCCCGAGATCGCCAGGGCGACGGCCGTCGCCATGTCCAAGACGTTCCCGTGTCCCGAGTGCGCGGAGACGATCGACCTTGCCCATATCGTGCCGTTCACCGCCGAATGCACCGCCGACGAGCACTACACCAAAATGCCGGATTTCCGCGACCACATGCACCGGCAACTGGCAACGATGCTGGCGCACGCGATCACGGCCGGCGACTATATGCGGATCACCACGACCCTCGGGGAAGGTGCCGCGCGCCGCACGTGGCGGGGGTCGGTCGGCGTTGTCAGCAAGGGCGCCACTCTCACGATCGCCCAGCGCGAGCGGGCCGCGGCGATCACCTTTGCCGACGACGTTCGCGCCAAGGTCGTTGACCGCATCCGCAATTGGGCGAGCAACCGCGCCGGGCGCGATGGGCCGATCCAGAAGGATGACGCCATCCGCATCCTCACAGAGACGTTGGCGGCCGCCTCGAGGGCCCAGCTATGAGCGCGCCCGAGATCATCGCCACCAATGCGGCGCACCCCGACTGGACCGTCGCCCAAGTGGCGGCCCATCTAGGGCTCCCCGAGGCGAGCGTCCGGTCGACCGCCAACCGCAAGCGGCTCACATTCGCGCCGAAACGCCCGCGCAAATTGCCGATGAGGCGATCCTATGCCGGCCAGCCGCGGCCCTACGGGGAGACGAAACTGTGAGCCACAAGATCGCCGTCGAAATGCGGGATGGTCGCCTCATCGGGGCCGACGCTTGGGCGGCCGAGCAGATCGCCGCCCTTCCGCGCGGTGTCGTCTATAACGCCGTCGTCACCGTCGCGCGGCGCACGGCCGACGACGAGCACGCCGGCACCTTGCGGTTCTACATGGCCGGCATCAACCTGCTTTACGACTCCGTCGACACCGGCCCTGGCACGCCGTTCCCTACCTCGAAATACCTACGCAAGCACATTTTGCGCGAGCTCGGATTCTACGTCGCCATCCCCCAGCCGGGCGGCGCGGTGCGCAAGGACGTCGACAGCATGGCGCTCGACAAGATGGAGCTCGAGGACTTGAAGCTGTGCCTCGAGCTTTCGCGCGCCTATTGCGTCGCGACCTGGGGTTTCGACCCTTGGGAGGAATGGAAGCGCCAGCACCCATTGCCGGCGAAGGCATGACCCGCCACGAGTTCACCAAGCCGGTGAAGGTGGCGGCGCTCGAGCGCAGCGGCGGCCAGTGCGAGGCGATCGGCGAGCGCTACGGCCTTCCGGCCGGCGTGCGGTGCCAGCGGTCGGTCGCATGGGGCGCGGTGCAGTTCGACCACTACCCTCGAGGCGCGCACGATCCGCACCCCGACACGCGCACGATCGGCAATTGCGTCGCGACGTGCCCGGCGTGCAACCAGTTCGCGGCGAACCACACCGACAAACAGGTCGAGCAGAAGATCAAGGGCGTCAGCTACGACGAGGCGGTGCACCGCGCGCGCATGGCGCGCAAGACCGGCCTGGACGTCGCAGACCCGGAGCCGCCGCAGGGACGTCGCGCCAAGAAGGGCCCGCCGATCCGCCCGCGCGGCTTCACCAAGGGACACCGCCCAATGAGGGGCGGCAACAACTTTCAGCAGCGAAGAGGTTAGACCATGACGCAGATCACCGCCGACACCACCGAGGTCGACAAGAGCACCGGCGTTCTCGCCGCGCTCGAGGAAGCGGCACACACCGATGAGGCGACGACCGCCGAGATCAGCACGGTTACGGAGGCGCTTTCCCGTGACTATCACCGCATGAAGGACTGCGAGCAGAACATCGCCGTGAGCGACGAGCACATCGCCGCGCTCGAGCGGGCGTTGAAGGGCTGGCGCAATTACCGGGATCACCAGGCGCGCCGGCTCCCCGGTTTGAAAACGCGCTATGTCGCCGCGCGGACCTATATGCGCGCGGCCGAGGACGAACAGACCGGCAGCATTTAACGGTTTCTTTAGGGGTTGCGGCGAGAATGCCCCCGGTCACAACAGATCGGGGGCATTTTCATGCGTGCATCTATCATCATCGCGCTACTGGTAGCGCAGGCGATCAAGGATTCGGGGATCGATCTCGAGGCGTCGCCACGGCAGCAACTTGCGGCTGATCCAGAGGCGAGCGCGGTCGCATTGACACCGTCGAATCCCGGCGCATCGCTTCAACCATTCCCGAGATTTTCGCCGTCTCGAGCTTCACAGCCTGAGTGTCGGACTTGACCGATCGGAGGTCGGCGGCGAGGTCGGCGATCGACTGGCCGAGATCGTCGAGCCGCCCGTTGTAGAGTTCGATCTTTTCGGCGCGGTCGCGCTCGATTGTCGTGACGCGCTCGCCGATCACCATGAAATATCCGACCGCGGCGCCGGCGAGCGGCAGGCCCAGCGCCGCAGCGCTACGCGCCAGCGCCCTGAACCACACCGAGTCGATAAACCGGCGGAGCGACACTTCGGTCTCCAAGGTCATCCAGTCCACCTAGTAACAGACAACGGCTGAGTGCGCCGCGCAGTTTCGTGGAAGGTGCCTCGCCTTCGATCTCCGATTTAGCATAGGGTGCCCCGATGGAAATAAACGAAATTAGTTCCCGCAAAAATTTCTCTCTTTTGGTGGAACGCTTTGAGGCCAAGTGCATGCCGGAGCCCAATAGCGGTTGCTGGCTTTGGCTTTCCACCGTTACGCGCAAGGGATACGGCATGTTTCGGCTGCATCGCAGCGAGCAGCGCCAGCGAGCGAACCGACTTGCCTATGCCATCTATCGCGGGCCGATTCCGGCCGGCATGATGGTGCTGCATCGGTGCGACAATCCAGGGTGTGTCAACCCGGATCACTTGTTCTTAGGAACGGCCGCCGACAACACCAACGACATGATCGGCAAAGGGCGCTGGCGCGGGGCGCCGGCCCTTCGGCCCCGTCGCGCCGTCGTTTAGTTCGGCGCGCGCCACCGGCACAGCACTTCGCCCGTGCGGTTGAGCGTGACGATCTGTTCCTTTTCGTTGCGCGTCAGGCGCCCGCTGGCGCCCTTGTCGAGCAGCACCGGACCGACGGAGCACGGCAGGCCGATCGGCACCGGCGAGGTCGCGCAGCCGGCCAGGAGGAAGGGGAGGGAGAAGCCAATCACGCCCACGAGGGCAATCGCTATCTTGTCCATCGGTCGGTTTCCTTGTCGAGCTTGTCGTCGGGCAGAGCCTTGACGTCGGCGCGCGCCTTGTCGACGGTTTTCTCAGCGCGGTCGGCCGCTCGATCCTCTTCGAGCTTGCGGTCCCTATAGCCCGCCTGTCGGAAACGGGAGGCAAGGCCCAAGGTCAAGATGACACCCAGCACCGGCAGCACGGCGCGCAGCACCGCCTTGGGCCCCCAGATCATAAAGGCGACCAGCAGGGTCGGCAGGCCGACCACCGCCGCCAGGATGATCATTTGCACCCACCACGGGATTTGATCGATCAGCCAATTCCAGAGCATCGCGTTTCTCCCTGAACCGGACGGCGCGGCCGATGAAGAAATCCGCGCGCGCCAGGTTGCGCCTTTCTCGAGCGCCGGGCGACCAGTGTGCCGCCCAGCGCCGCAGCAGTCGGCGGATCACGCCGCGTCGATCTCGTTGCGCAGCGCCTTGACCCGGCGGATCACGCGCTCGCCGAAAAAGAGCATCACCACGATCAGCAGCACGATCACGCCGGCGATCGACAGCTTGGCCGAGGTCGACAGGTCGAAGAAGGCCGTGACGATCGTGCCGAGGCCGACGCCGCCCGCCGGCCAGAAGAGCCAGCCGCGTTTGTCGGACCCCTTGGCAACGACGGCCACGGGCTTGTTTTCGACGACCGGCGCCGCGGTGACGCGCGACGTGTCGACAGCCGGGCCCGCCATGCCGACGAGCGCCTTGTGCAGCGCCGCGCGGATTTTCGGGCCGGCCTCGCCGTCAATCTTGCCGACATAGGTGCCGGCCATCTTCGACGCCGTCTGGAACGTGGCGACGTCGCCGGCGCCGTAGCCGAGCAGCACCAGCGCCGCGACCGTGTAGAGGTGGATACGGTCGGGCAGTCCGTTCAGCCCGCCGTTGATCCGGCGGGTGAGGGTTTCGATGTTGTTTTCGTCGGCGAGCGCGTTGAGGTTGCGGGTGTCCCAAAACCAGATCGGCGCCAGCCCTTCCCAGGGGTCCGAATTGACCGCATCGGGATTGGCGACGAAGTCGGGCGGGGACAGCCGGCGGGAGGCGCACCAGTCGCGGAAAGCGGCGTAATTCGCCTTGCCCGTGACCTGGATGCCGGAGCGGCCCTTGTAGCGCTCGCCGTCGCCGTCGGCCGCCGGCGTGTTGCCGAGGTCCGTTCGGCTGTCATAGCCCTTCTGTGCCGGCGTCGGCCCCCAAACCTCACGATCGAAGCGGAAGCCGCCGGACTCGTGTGCGATCTGTGCGAGGAAATGGGCGAGTCGGTGCGGCGCGGTGAGCCCGGCCGCGACGCCATAGGCCGACAGGCCAGCGATGATCGAGTCGATGTTTGCGTCGCGCGCGGCGCCTGAAACGCCAGCAATTGCGCGCAGTTGGTCACGGGTCGGGATCAAGGAAGCCCCCTTGTTCAGATCGCCTTAAACGTGCCGTCAGCCATCGCCATTTTCTGGACGCCCTGCGAGTTGACGTAAACCTGCCCTACCACATAGGTCCGGCCGGTCGAAGAGCCGGTGAACGTGGTGCCCGAATTTGCTGTGCTCGAGGGCTGATCCGCGCCCGCTTTCGCCGCGGCCTTGGTCGAGGCCGGCGCCGGCGCCGCAACTGGAATGCCGTTGTTCGAGGCCGACAGGCGGATTTTCTGGCCGGCCTGAATTTTGTTCGGGTCGGCGATGCCGTTGATCCGGGCGAGCTCGGCGACCGACACGCCGGAGCGCCGCGAGATCGCCGACAGCGTGTCGCCGGCGCCGACCACATAGAGCCCGCCGGTGAGGGCGGATTTCGACGGCGCGGGGCGCGTGGCGGCCGGCGTCACGGTTTTGGTGATGTAGCGCGGCGGGGCGGGCGGCACCGCAGGCGCAGCGCGCGGCGCCGATGCGGCCATGATCCGGGTGTCGTTCTTGTCGTGGATATCGTTCAGCTTCCCGACCGCCTGGACCGTCGGGCCCGGCGCGCTCGAGCCGTGCAGCTTGTCCCACTCCACCCATGCGGGATTGAGCACTTGCACGGTTTTCGGCTTGGCGCTCGGTGCGATCGCCACCTGTCGGCCGACCGTCGTCGCCGCGACCGATAGCGGCTTGGGCGCGGGCGCGGCAGGCGCCGCGACCTTGGTCGGCGTCTTTACGGTCGACGTCGAGGTTTGCGCCGCGACCGTGCGGGCTTTGGCCTGTTCGGCGCGCGTTTCGGCAACCGACGGCGCCGTGACCGGCTTGGTCGGCCGCGACTCGATCCATTGGTCGCGCCGCACCATCGCGTCATTCCAGGACTGCGAGCCGATCAGGCGGAACTCGAGGCCGCCCGCCGGCGGCTTGGCCGGCGCCACCGCGGCCGGCATCGTGAAATGATCGAAGGATGCAGCCATCGCCGCATAGCGCCCGACCGCGACGAGCGGCATGGGGTGATCTGGCTCGCCGAAAGCGACGTCCGTCGTCAGCTTGGGCGCCACAAGCGCCGGCTGGCGAGCGATGCTTTCGGGGTCGATCGCCCACCGGCCGGGGACGACAGCCGGCAGCACGGTTTGCCGGTGCACGCCGGCGGTGTCGGGATTGTCCTCGAGATCGTCGCCGGTCGAGATCGATCGGCCGACCTCATAGCCCGTCGCGATCACGTTCGCGAGGCGATCGCTCGCCTTCGGAAACACGACCGGCGGGCCGGGCTCATAGGTGCCGCCACCGGGCTTGATGATGCCGTCGTAAAGCGGCGAGCCGTCCGGCCGCTGGCGGGGCGCCGCCGGTGCCGCAGCGGGCGGTTTGAGCGGCGCGGGCGCCGGCAGGGGGACGTTGGCCTGTCGCGTGAATTCGCGCCAGGTGATCTCATCGCCCGTGTCCGTCACGCTCGAGGGGCGAATCCCCGCGCCGGCGGCCATGAGCGCGATGCCGCCCAGGCCGTCGGCGGCGACGTCGTGCACCGCGAACCACGAGGCCGGGCCGTCGCCGATCGGGTCGAAGGTTTCACGTGGAGCAAGGAAGCCCATTTCCGACAGCGTCGTGAGCGAGCGCGTCGGACGGACAATCCCGGCGTCCTCGCTTGGCGTCATTTCGGGGAATTCGATGGGCGGGTCGCCGGGCTTGGAGACGCGCACGCCATACATGGCCGCCGAGTCGAGCAGCTTGATCCGGGCCCTCGAGGTCGCCAGGGCGTCGGCCGTCGCCGGCGGCCGCACGTCGAGCTCGCTTGCGACCGTGGTCGGGATATCGGCCGGCGGGCGGCGCACCCATGGCGGCGCCTCAGAGAACGGCGTCGCCGGCGTGCCGTCGCCCAGGTCGCCAACCATGACGGTCGGCGGCACCTTGTAGCCTTCGGCTTGCAGCAGCGTCCACTTGAGCGTGGCGCCTTCCGTTTCGCGCTTGTTGGCCGAGATTTCCCCGTGCCCCCATACCGTCGACGGGCTCAGGGTGTAGCCGTAGGTTGCCGAGTGCCATTCGGCGAACTTCTGGAAAGCGGCGATCTGTTGCGGGGTGACGTCGCCGTCGTTGTTGGCAATGACCTCTATGCCTTCATAGGTCGAATTGTAGCCGGTCGCGTGGTTGGTCCGCGCGCCTTCGGGCACGATCCGATAGACCGTGCCGTCGCGTTCCATGACATAGGTCGCACCGACGAGCTTGCCCTTGGACGTCCGATCCTTGAGCGTGGTGACGACGCCGCCGACCGACCCGTGCCCGCCGGTGTGGTGCACGACGAGGCCCGAGACGGAGCGCATTTCCCCCGCCGTCGGGCCGTCCTCGCCGAAGCGGATGGGTGCGAACAGATCGGCCAATTCAGCCCCCGAGCTTTTTCTTGATCCAGTGATAGAGCGGCCGGAACAGGATCATAATTGCGACGCAGAGCGCAACGACCGGCCACGCCCAGGGCGGGGTATTTTGCAGCAGGCAGTCGAGCAGCCCGCCATCCGATCCGCCGGCGTCGTGCACGACGCAGCAATCGTGGATGGGAAAGAACAGTTCGAAGAGCCAGAACCCGGTGCAGCCGTCGCTCATGGCCAATACCGATCATCCGCGAAATCGTCAGGGATCGGCGTTTTGGCCTTGAGCGCCCACGACTGCGAATAAACCGCATGGATGCGTTGCGCCACTTGGAGCCCGATTCCGATCAGATCGTCGGGCGTCAGCATGTGCAGCACGTCGTTGAAATCGCGGAACTCTGTCGCCGTCGTTTGCGCGGTAATCTTGAGGAAGGTGCCGACGCTGGCGAGCCCTTGAAGATTCCGCTGCGCCCGCGTGTCCATGTTGATCAGGAGGCGGCCGGCCGAGGTTTGCACCGTGAGCGGCATGGCAATGCGCCGTTCCCGCTCATCGGAGATCATCGCGTCGCTCACGACCGGCGGCGGGAGATTCGCAGGGTCGTTTGCCTCGGACTCGGCCAGCCATGCAGCGGCTTCGTCCGCTGACATTTCGACCTCGCCTAGACCCGCCACATGTTTTTTCATCATGCGTACCCCATCACTTTGTAGCTACCGGAGGCAATATTTCCCGACGAGAAGAGAAACCGGATTGCGTCAGTGTCTTGAGCGGCTTGCCGCTGGCCCGCGCCGGCATAGGTCTTTGCTTGTGCAGGAACGGCCGCGTTAATCTGGCCGCGACTATAGATTTGGAAATCCGGGTAAAGCGCGGTGTTGGTTTGATCGAAAAATTCGACGCTTGCCGTGACGCCTTGGCCCGCACGGTTGCCAGCGTTGGCGAACATGGGGATTTGAGCCGCGCCACCCGACCCGAGAGTCATTTGAAACGCCGTGCTAGACGTGTCGCCGGTCAGCAGCGCAGAGACATAGTCCGTCGCACCGGCATCATAGCTCGAGCCGCCGTTCGTGCTGACGCGAAGCCACAGCGAGACGTTGTCCGTCGCAGGAAGAAACCTACTCAGCTTGACCAGTATTCCGCGATACGCCGTGTAGTTTCCAAGGGCAATATCGAGCGTTGCCGACGATGCGACTGTTCCGGTTGCAAGAAGGTCTATAGCTCCCGAGGGAGGGCGGCTTGCGCGCACGTACGACAGCACAATGATGTTGTCGCCATTATCTTGCGTGATGATCGCCCGATCGCCGGCGCCCGTGACAATGTCTTTCCCGCCTGGCAGTTGAAGCGTCGTGCCGTTATGGGTCAGCGTCAGCACGCCGTCGAAGATCAGCGTTGCGGTTCGACCGTTTTTCGCCACCGAAAAGTCAATGTCGGTGATGGTCGTCGTGCCGGTAATATGGAAAAGGCCGCCCTCGCCAAGCGTGACCGTCGTCCCCGACGCCGCATCGCTCCCCTTTTCCCACAATGCGGCAATAGCGTCCGGCGTCGCCATTTTTGCGGCATCAGTTCCGGTCAGCAGTTCAGTCGTTGATGCACGCTGGACGCCGATAGCGGGCAACCAGGTCAATCGGACCTTCCCGTCGACGCCCTTAAAGAAGATGCCGACGTCGTCGGCCGACGTCGTGATGTTCGCGCCGTTGTTGTTCCCGATCAGGTTGGCGCCGACGGTGAACACAGTGGCGCCGGTAAACCTGACCACCCGGAGTTTCGCGGTGCCCAGCGTCACGCTCGACACCGCGCCAGCCGCGACGTCTAGCAACGGAGACGTGGCGGTCGACAGATCGAGCACCGTCAACGCCGGCGTGATCACCTGGGTTTGGTCATAGCGCGCCAGCGCGTCCCAGCCGGCAATAGCCGAGGCGAGGTCGCTTAGGTTGTTGGCCGAGAGCAGCCCGCCACCCAGCAGAACGTTGACGTTCGAGAAGGTCAGGCTCGAGGTATCAAAGACGATCGGGTTTGCCGTCGTCAGCACCCACAGCCCGGAGCCGGTCGAGCCGCCGGAGACATAGACGGCCGTGCCCTTAACCACGTCGTCGTTGCGGCTGAAATCCTTGGCGCGGCGCCAGTCGCCCGTCGACGTGACATAGATGCCGTTTTGCGCCGGCACCGTTTGGTTTCGCACCAGCACGCGGCTTTCGTTGGTCAGCACGCCGTCGATCGTTTGCTCGCCGGAAAGCGTGACGTTCGCCGTCGTCGAGACGGCGCAGGGCCCCTTGATCGCCACCGACGACGAGAGGCCGTCAACCATGTCGTATTGCAGGCCGCGCACCATCGCCCCGAAACCCCCGCTTGAGCCGTGCGCCTGCCCGCGCGGTTTCCTTCTATCAGAAAGCGCCGGCGATGTTGAAGGGATCGAGCGCCGGCTTTGCCCCGATCAGCGAGGGGATCGTCTTTTGGCCATACTCAGTCAGTCGCGACTTGGACTGTTTGCGCATGTAGCCGGGCGAGATCGCTTCGCGGATCGAGTTGATGATCGTGTAATCCAGCACTGGCTTGACCAGGTGCAGGTTCGCATAGGGCACCGTCGCGAGGATCGTCGAGAAGGCCCGCGCGCCCGAGAAACTATCGTCGCCGCCGGTGATGATCGCATCGCGCGCGTCGAGCACGGAATTGATCAGGTCGCCGATCGAGCCGACCGACGGGCCGAGCGCCGTTTCGGTAACGCCGCCGCCGAAGCGGTTGACCTTGGAAAACAGATAGTCGCCATAGATGCCGAGCGCGCCGGACTGTTGCCAGGCCGCGAGGATCGTCCGCGGGTCGCCCGGATTGCGCGGCGGCCAGTAGCCTTTCAGCGTGTCCTTGATCACCATGGAGGCATAGCCGGCGACGAGCAGCCCGGCGAGCAGTTGGCCGATATGGCGGAACTGGTCGGCCTGCCCGCCCTTGCGCGCGCCGTAGATGGCGCGGCCGATGATCCGCGACGTGAAGGCGAGGGGATAGCCTTTGAATTGCATGATCAGCCGCACGATCTCGCCGGCGGGCGTGCCCGGCCGCATTCCCTGCGTCGTGTAGCGCCGGGTCCGCGCGTCCGATTGCAGCACCGCGAAAGAGGTTTGATCGGCGACATAGCCGAGCATCTTGATCTCGAGGCGCCGGCGCGCGTCGCCGATCAGCCGTTCGATCCGCGTCGTGACGTCGGCCCCGCCCCTGGCCTTGATATCGGCCGCCTGTTGCGCGACGAGCGGCAGGATATCGACGTCCGAGATTTCGCGAATCCGGTCGGGCGTCAGGTAGGGCTTGCCGTTGTCGAGGCGCAGCACCGCCTTGCCCAGCACACCCCATTCGTCGGCGGTGACGCCGGCTTGCTCGAGCACATGGCGAAACGCCGGCGCGAGGTCGGCGAAAGCGGTGCCAGAGTGCATGCCGAGTTCGGCGGCGATCGTGCGGGCCGAGACGGCGCGGTTGACGTCCGTCCACCACGAGAGGCCGTTCCATTTGAAGTATTGCGCCTGCCAGGCGCCCAGCCGGCCGACGGGCCCGTCGATCGAGTAGCCGTTCGACACGACATGGCCGAGCAGCCCTTCGAAACCCTCACCCCACAGATAGGCGATCTGTGCCTGTTCGCCGCGCGAGCGGCCTCGCATGATGCCGGCGATCTGGCGACCGAACGATGCGAGGAAATTCGATCCGCGGAATTGTGCGGCGGCCGCGGCCGTCACCGTGTCGCCGAACGACGAGGGGAGCGCCGCGCCCAGCTTTGCCATGGACTCGAGCGCGCGAATGTCGGACCCGATTTTCGCGGTCGTGACGTTGACGGGGCGCGTCGCCAGGCCGGTCGCGACGTCGATCGCTTGCCGAAGGGTGCCGGCGTCGGTTTTCAGTTTGGAGATCAGCTTGGGCTTGTCGGCCGGCGGGATCGTGGTCGAGTCCCTGATCTCCCGCTGTAGCGTCGCGGCGATCGCCTCGAACATGACTTCGGGATTGGGGCCCAGCGTTTCCATTGCGCCGTTGACGTTCGACATGTGGCGAAGGTGTTCGAACATGCCGGCGATCGTGTTGCCGTAGCCGAATTCGGCGCGATAGGCGAGCGCCGCCTTGGCATCCTGGAAGTGCAGCACGCGCGAGGCGCCGAGCGACTTGGCGAGGTTGGCCGGATTGACCCGCGCGCCCCTTTCCGCAGGCGTCGCGCTCGAGGGGATGCCGGTGATCAGCGTGTCATAGACGCTTCCCAGCGCGTTCGCGGCGTCGACTTGCGACAGCCCTTCGGGAAAGGTGCGCTCATGGTCGAGCAGCGTGACGATCCGGCCGATCCAAGCATCCTTGCCGGCCTGGATCATCTTCACCGGATCATGGGTCTGGACGCCCGCCCAGCCGTCGAGCTTGCCGATCGAGGCGCCGAGGCGGTTGGCTTCCGTCCGGCTGAGCTCGGCATAGTCGGCGAACGTCTTAGCCAGATATTTCGCGTCGTCGTTGCCGGTCGAGCCCGGCTTGCCGCCGTCGCGCAACTCCCACATTTCGACGAGGGTGTCGGCGTCGAGCTTTTCGTCGTGCAGCATCCGCGCCAGGTGCGGCCGGTCGCGCTCGAGGTCGCCCCAAATGCCGCCGAGGTAGCGCGTCCTATAGCCTTGCTGCTTTGAGTAGAGCGACTCGCGCGAGCCCGGGGTGTGCGAGTTGATGCCCTCGAGCACGGCGCGCAGCGCCACATGCGGTTTCACGCCGCCGGCGATCATGCCCTTGATCTGGCGATCGACGCGGTCGCGCACGATCGCATTCAGCCCGGCGTGCCGGCGCCGCATGGCCGCGGCAATCTTCGCCCGCTCACCTTCTTGCGCCGCCCACTTCCGCAAGCGCTCGGCTTTGCCGGTCGCCATCCCGGCCGCCTCGAGCGATCGCCGGCGGGATTCGATGCGATCGAAGGCGTCAAGGATTTCCTGTTCGGTCAGCGCGCCCTTGGCGGCTTTGGCCGCGATTGCTCGACAGTGCGGGTCGACATAGGCCATTCGCGGATCACCTTATTTCTCTAGGCGTTGAGCCCGATTTCGAGGGGTTTTTGCCGTTTCACAGATCCGGCCCCCCCCCCGGATGCTTGCTTACCCCATCACGCACGCGGCGGCGACCCGCAGGGTTTCGGCCCACGCTTCCGCGTCAGCATAGCCCTTGTCGGCCGCGTCGAGCTCGGCAATGTCGTCGGCGGTGAGCCGGCCATCTTCTCGCATCGCGGCGATCTCATCGGCCTCGAGGTATGACCCCGATTCGTCGACGCCGAATTGGTCGGCCAGGGCGCGCATGTCCTCGCTTCGCCCGACGCGCGCGGCAGCGGCCGCGAGTTCCGCCGGCGGTTCGGGCGCCCGCGGCTCTTGCATGTCGACGACGGGGCGGCCTATATCCCCAGGCATGGAGACGACGTTTTTCGATTGGGAGTCCCGGCCGGCCGTGATCAGCGGCAAATCCGCTTGGGCCATCGTGTCCGACGGCGGCGCCTGGGAAGAGGTCGACGCGGCCGAGGTCGTCGACTCCGGCGTCAAACTTTCCGAGGCCGCTTTCGACGAAGCATTCCCCGACGCCGGCCGCCCGCCGTCGAGTTCATCGACCAAGCGCGACAGCACCGGCAACCAGTCGTCAGTCGTGGACTTGACCGCATCCAAGTAGAGCGCCCGCTGTTCATCGAGCAGCTTGAGGAATTTCGGATCATCGGGCGCCAGCCCGCGCATGTCCTCATAGAGCTTGTGCCCGCCGCGGTTTTTCGCCTCGAGCATGTCGGGGTGCCAAATCTGGACCTCGCCGATCATGCCGTCGTCGAACCGCACCAGCACCTTGCGGTCGAAGTAGCCGGCCTGGGTGATCTGCCATCCCTCATCGACGACCGTGAAGCGCTTGGCTAGGGCCGCGATCGCGCGCTCGGCATCATCGGGCGTCGCCACGACGAAGCCGCCCCGCACGATATCCGTCACCCGCTTGGTCGAGTCGTAGCGCTTGCGCGCCATCTTCTCTTCGGCGGTCGCCCGTTTCTTGATTCCGGGGTTGCGCCATTCGATGCCCTCGCCGGCAACCGCCTTGCCGACCTCATCGAGCGACGCTTGATGCTCCGGCGCCGCAGCATAGAGATCGTCGAAAGACCGATCCGGCGCCGCAGCGATCAGTTCCTTGACGGAGGCGACCCGTTCGGCCGGACTGGCGGGCTGGGTGGCTCCACCACTTCCGTCTTGTCCAACTCCCGGCCGATCGACTTGGCCATTCGCGCCAGGTCGAGATTGCCCTCCCGTCGGGCCGAGATTGTCAGTGCCCGTTCGAAGGTCCGTAGCTTCGAGAAAGTCGGTTTCGAGATCGCTATAGACACGTTTCAGCACTCCCAGCTTGGTTGCCGCATAGGCGTCGCCCAGGAAATCCGGCTGGCCGAGGTCGAGCGCGGCGTCGACGAGATCGCCCAGGCGCGACGCGATCGTTTCCCGACCCGCCGCGCGGGTGAATTCGTTGTCGGCGTAGAAGGAACGCACGAACAGTTTCGTGACGCCGGGCATGCCGCCGCCGGTCAGCAGATCGCCTTGCGCCATCCCCTCGAGGATCACCTTGGCGACCGGCCGGCCCTCACGCGCGGCCGCGTCGCGCCACATCGACAGTTTGCGCAGCGCTTCCGTGAGTTCTGGTGTCATGTCGAAATCGGGGGAAATCTCCCCGCGTTCGATCGCCCGCCGCATCGTGAGCCACTTGCCGGCGACGTCGGCCAGGGCGCCCACGATCGAGCGGGTGTTGTCGTCGGTCGCTTCCGCGAACTTGCGCACGGCCGCCGCGTCGACGTCGCCATAGGCCGCCGCGAGCAGCGCATTTTCGATCCGGCGCACGCCATCGGCCGAGAGGTTGCCGGCAGGGTCGACGAGGCCGGTGCGCTCATTCAGCGGCAGGTTGCCGAGGAAGCGGGCGACGAAGGCGCGATTGCTGGCCGCCGTCACCGGTTGATCGGGGGCGAGCGCGCGCAGCACATCGTCGGTCAGCGCGCCGCGGTCGAGGTTGGCGAGTTCGACCGCCGACATGCGCGCCGTCGTCGGGCCGTTGACGTCGGCGTTGAATTGCGCCCGGGCATCGTTCGACAGCGGCGTCGTGCGGCGGGACACGAGCACCGGCTTTTCCATGGTCGCGGCTTCCGGATAGCCCGCGTCGACGAGCGCTTGCCGGTATGCCGCCGCCCGTTCGGGATAGGCGTCATAGGCCAGCGAGATCGCCGCCACGCGCCCGTTGCCCGAGTCGACGACATTGTCGGGCCCGACGATCGGCGCGCCCTGGGAGGCGTCGACGGCCGGCATGAGCTTGGCCGGGTCGAGGTTGATCGCAATATCCTGGATTTGGGTATTGCTCGCCGCATTCGATGCCGAACGATCGCGCACCTGGAGCGCGCCGGTCGCGCGTTGCAGGCTCGAGGCTTCGACGAGCTCCGGCCGGACAGCGACGCGCGCCCCCGACGGCGCGATCGCGACCTCGCCGGGCTTTGTGCCGGTGACGCCGGCGGTTTCGGTGTCGAGCGCGCGGGAGGCGACACGGCGATCGGTGACGTCGGCCGCCAACCGCTCGAGGGTCGATTGCGACTTGGGGCTCAACCGGACCTCGCCGGTCGCCTCGAGGGAGGCGATCGCATCGTTCAGCACGTCGCGCGCGGCCGCCACGTTGCGCACGGTTTCGACGCCGATCCGCGCGTCGCGTTCGGCCGCCAGCGCCCGCGCCGAAGTAACCTTTGACCACGCCCCGCCGATGCCGCCGAACACGGCGCCGGCGACGGCCGCGAAGGCGATATTGTTGATCGACGCCTCAATCGACACGTCCTCGCCGAGCCGGCCCCGGAATTGCGACGTGAGCGCGCCGAATACGGCGGTATTGATGGCCGCCTCGCTGGCGCCGATCAGGACGTGCCCGGCGATCATCCCGAACTTGGCCGCGGCCGCGACGCGCGCCGCCGGCCCGAACACCGGCACGTAGTTGATAGGATCGAGCGCCCCGCCGCCGAACTGGCCGATCAGCGTCGTCGCCCAATCCTTGGACCCGAAGTAGGACCGGGCGTTGCGCATGTCGACCTGGCGCGCGATCGCCGCGGCCCGGTCCGTCGTCATGCCGGCGTCCCACTTGATTTCCGGCCGGTAGAACTCACTCGCCTTCCAATCCGCTTCCGCGATCGGAGCACCCGTCGTTTTTGCCCCGAATTGGCCGCGCAGAGCTTCATAGGCGCCCGTCACGATCGCGGCCGGGCCAAATCCCGTCGGCGCGGTGTCGGGGCCAGGCGGAGCCTCTATGCCGCGCGGCGTCGTGAAATCCTTGATCGCGGTGCCGAGGCCGAAGGAGTCGACGACGCCTTGCTGAAACTGCTGGCCGAGGTTGTTGAGCGGGGTGAGCGGCAGCGACAGCGCGAGGCCAGCCGTTTCGGCCGGGGTCGAGGTTCGATAGAACGGCGCCGGATCGAAAATGCTCATCGCCCACCCATCCCCGGGAACGGCCGCGCCAGTTGCGGCACCTTGGCCGCCGCCGCCATGACGTCGGCCTTTGAGAAGAGCATCGCCGCGCCGTCCTTGCCCGCGACAACCGTGCCGGTGAACGGGTTGAAAAACTGGTAATGCTCGCCGGCGGCGTTGATGAAATACCCCTCTTCCATGACGCGCGAAACGGCGTTGTCGATTCCCATCGAGACGATATCGCCCATCCCGACGTCGCCGCCCCCGATGATCTGGACCATGCCGTTTTGCATGTCGGCGCGCAGCGCGTCGGCGACCTTGGGCTTGACGCCGGTGAAGCCGCGCAGAAGCGGCTCGGCATCGGTCGCGGTCGGAAGGGTGATCTTGACGCCCGGCGCCTTCACGACCTGGACGTCGCCGAACATGTCGCGGATGGTCAAATCCACCGCTCGGTTGAGATCGCCACCCGCCGACCCGTCGATCAGGTGCAGCCGCACGTCGCGGTTGATCAGCGAGGCGTCGGCCGCCATGCGCTGGTAGTTGTCGGTCGAGCCGTTGCGCACGCCATAGACCACGTCGCCGATCTCGCCGTCGTCGAAAATCCGATCCTGAATCGCCGCGTCGATTTCCGACGACTTGGCGGTGATCGAGCCGGCGAGCTTTTCGGGATCGATCATCACCGCGCGCAGCAGGTTTTGCGCGGCGCCGACGTCGCCCCGCACCATGGCCGCGACGGCGCCCTGCGAGTAGGCAGGCACGCCCGCGTCGACCAACTGGCGGAACACCGCGAACTGTTGCTTTTCGTCCGTCGTGCCGAGCAGCAGCCCGGCCACCGACTGGATTCGATCCGCCGCCGGCAGCGACGTGTCGTTGAAGCGCGTCGCCGCTTGTGCCGCTTGCTGTTTGGGCAGGAGTTGCACGTCCTCGATACCGAGCCCGCGCTGTGCCGCTTCCATGGCGGTGAGCGCCTTGGCATAGGCATCGGGCGCCGCGCCCTTTTCGCTCGCCGCCTGGAACGCCTCGCCGACCTTGGGAAAGGCATTGATGACGTAGCCGGCGGGGTCGGCCTCGCGCGCCTTGATCACCTGTTCGGCCGCCGCCGAAATCGCGTCATAGCGCTTCGATTCGAGCGCCGCGTCGTTGCCCGATCCGACCGGGGTCGCCGCCATGACTTGCGCCATGATCTCGTCGTTGGGCATCGCCCGGAACCCGTAGATCGTCCGGCTGGTGTCGATCGCCGCCTGAAACGCCTTGTATTTGCTGACGCCATCCGCGGCGCCGTAAGCCTGGACGAACGACGCGGCGGTCGGCATGTCGCCATCATAGGTGCCGGTGTTGGCGATCGCCGCCGGCGCATTGGCGGCGATCGTCTCGAGGGAGGCTTGCAGGGTGACGTTGTTTTCCTTGGCCGCCCGCGTCGCCTCGCCGAAGAGAACGAGGCGCTTGTCGAAGGGGATGGCCGCATAGCGCGGGTCGACCTGGGTATAGGCGAGCGGCACGTCCTTGACCGTCCCGTCGAGGTGCGCCGCGATCGCGTCCTTGGCCCAGGTCGGCACCGAGCCCTTGTGATAATCGGGGCCCCAGGCGCGCAGATCGCCGGTGTCGAGGTGGATGGAGTTCGCATAGACCCCGATGCCGGTGAAGCCCATGGCCGAGGCCATTTCGATGAACTGGACCTTGCGCTCTTCCGACAGGCTCGAGACGTCGACGTCGAGCGCCCGGCCGCCGATATGCTGAGACTTGTCGGCGCCGCCCACCTTGGCATTGTGCGCCGGGTCGCGGTGCGCCGAGATCAGCGGCAGCACTTGGCCGAACCGCGATTGCAGGGTTTCGAAGCGATCGAGCACGCCGGCATCGGTGCCGGCCAGGTCGACGTTCGGCGCCGCCGAGATCGGCAAGCGCTCGCCGCTCACGCCGGCCTTATAGCCCGTCATCGTCGCCCGGTAGCGCGCGCGCACGTCGGCCGGCAGCACCGATTCGTCGTGCTTGGAACTGACCCACTTGTCGGCGAGCACCGTGCCGCCTTGCGGGTCGAGCGCGACGACGACGGCGGTGAGGTCTCCCGAATAGCGATCGTTGAGCATCGCGGCCGCGGCGCGCCCATACTCAGCCGCCTTTTCCGGGTCGGCCAGATACGCCTTGGCCAGCTTGGGATCATCGGGAAAATTCGCGTCGTCGAGCATGTCGGCGGTGAGCTTGGCGAGCGAGAAATCGATCGCCGGCAGCTTGCCCCCGTTCGCGCCTTCGATGGCGCCCAGGACGCCGGTGCCGTTGTCCGACACGCTCGACACGCCCAGCCTCGAGGCGACGCCTTGCGGGTTGCCGAGAATGTCGGCTTTGGCGCGGTTGATCGCCAGGTTTTCCGAGGCGTTGTCGATTCCGGCCTTGCGCAGCGCGGCGCCCTGTTCAGGCGTGATCAGGCCGGTGTGTTCGGCGACGGCGATCTGAGCGGCGATGTTGTTTTTCGCCGCGTCGCGCGTGACTTGCGGCGTCGCCGGGTCCGAGTAGAGCGTCGAGAGCGTATCGATCGACGTCGTCAGCTTGGCGCGATCGGCGCTCTGCGACAGCGCGACGCCCCGATCCTTGATCGCGTCGACGAGCGAGAGCCGCTTGAGTTCGACAGCGTCGAGCCACGCTTGCCGCGTCGTCGGGTCTTTGATCAGGTTCGCGGCCTCGCTCTTGAGCTTGGTCGTGTCGACTTCCGCCCGTTGGGCAAACGTCGTGAACTCGCCGTCCTGTTCGAAGCGGTTGCCGATATCCAGCGAGCCCTTGAGCCAGGCGGTGTCGGCGGCCGCGAGGTCCGATGCCTTTTGCTGGTCGAGGATTTTGGCGCCGGCGTTGCCGATGCCGGTCGCCGCTTGCATCGCCCCTTCCGCGAGCGCTTGCGCCCCTTCGAATGGCGCCGAGACGTCGATCGCGGGATTGGCACCGGACGGCCGCATTGACGCGGGTGCGCTGACCGACGTCGCGGTCGGGATACGAAGGATTCGACTGGCCATGTCAGCCCCCGGCTAGAGATTGAACGGCGGGAATCCACCGATCGGACGTGTCGGCGATGCGACCAACGCCGCCGGCGAGCGTTCCCACGGCGCGCAGCACGCCGCCAAGGAAGTTGTTCGCGCCGGAAATGCGCCGCGTCCGCGCCGAATTGAGGTAATCGTCTTGCCTCGACTGGCCGCCATAGATCACCGACCGCGCGCCGAGGTCGGCGGCCGCGCCGGTTTCGGACATGATTTTCAGGATCGTCGGATCGTCGTTGCCGGCGCCGGCGCCCGAGGCGGCCGCGTAGGCTTGCTGGCGCGACATGATCAGGTTTCCCTCGATCCGGCGCAACTCGGCTTCCCGCGCGGCCGCGGCATATTCATTCTTGCCGGCGGCCTCATCGACGCGCGCTTGCCGGTCGGCTTCCGCCTGGAGCGCTTGGCCTTGCTGGTAGGAGCTATAGGCGGAATAGACGGTCGCGCCGGCGCCGATCACCGTCGACGCTATGGTGAGGGCGGTGCCGATCGTTGCGAGCTCTGCCATTTCCAGATTTCCCCCGGCCTTTCCGTGCCGTCGACGAAGGCGATCGACACGTCACCCGCCAGCCTTTCGAGCCCCACTAGCGAGAGAAGTTTCGCGCTATTCGGCTCATCGTCGCGGATGCAGAACACCGCCGGTTCGCCGAGTTGCGCAGCGGTTCTTAACATGCGACGCGCCCACCGGACTAGGGCGCGCCGCGCCGTCAACGTGGACAGCAGATCAGGCCGCTCGACATTGACGAAGATTTCGCACCGCGGGCGCGTCGCGCCGACTTCGATGAAGCGCCAGGCGAGGCCGCCGATGCAGACGAGGATGGGCGGGCGCCGGCCGCGCGTGATGACGGCCGCATAGGCGACGACGGGATAGGTGATCCGCTCGCCGGTGAAAACCTCGAGTTGCCGGGCCGAGAGTTCGACGACCTCGAGCGGCCGATCGGCGAGGCGCTTACCGGACCGCTTCAATAGCGAGCACCAGCGAGCGGAGGGTCGCCGGCTTGGGCGAGCGGCCGGACAGGCAGAGGCGCACGTCGAGCCCCATTTCGGACACGACCGGCAACGGCTGTTCGTCCTCATCGGGCCCCGCGACGATTTCCGTCGCCGTCGTGCCGGTGTCCGACGAGATCAGCGGCAGCGACCATGGGGTTTCGAAGCCGTTGCCGCGGACGGCGCCATACTTGATGCCCGTGCGGTCATAGTCGCTCAACAGAAGCCCGACGGCCGCGAGCGACTTGTTCTTGAGCATCGGCGTGTATCCCTCGACACCATAGGCGAGGCGCGCCGATTTATACTGCCAATCGTATGCGAGGCCGACGCAGTAGCCGACGGTCGGCGCCACCGGAAGCGTGATCTGGCCGGCGCCGTTGACCGTGAACACCTGGGCATTGTCGTCGCCCGGCGTGGTGATGGTCGCGTCGAGCACCGGAGCGCCGTCGACCCAGGCGACGACGTCGCGGCCGATCAGGTGCGGCAGATCGATCGTGGTCGAGTGTGCGCCGCCGGCGACATGCGAATCCATGACCTTGCAGACGTCGCCGACCTTGGCCTCGCTATCGGGCGCGAAGTGCTCGAGGTAATAGACCGTCGCCGTATTCACCACGCGCTTGACGATCGTGAACACCCGATCCTGCCCGGTGCCGGGCAGCGTCGCGAAATACTGGAAAAAGTCGTCGTCGGTCGAGGTCGAGATTGGCACATGCGCGGCAAGGATTTGTTCGGTCGGTTCGAACACGATCATCACGGCATCGGCGTCGACGTTGGCGACCCACAGCCGTTGATCCGGCAGCACTTGCATGTTGAGCGCTTTGACGCCCGTTTCGAAAAGTTCGGTCGTCAGCTTGGAGAACGGCGCCACCACATAGCGCGATTTCTCGCTCGACCAGGTGATCTCATAGAGATCGGTGCCGGACTGCTGGACGAACACCGCGCGATCGTCGGCGAGCTCGACCGGGGAGATCGCCGCGGCGCCCACGCGGCCGGCCGATTTCATGCCGAAATTGTCGGGCGTGAGGATGCCGTCGAGCGCGTCGGCGCGCACGTTCGCGATCCGCGCGTCGCAGCCGAGCATCAGCGACGACAGCGCCAGCGCCCAGCGCACATCATTGCGGCCGCCCAGCGCGATCGAGCGCGACAGCGGGCCGGCGTCGCCGTCGAAATTCTCGTCGAAACTGTCATAGGCATCCGACACGGACGCATCGAACAGATCATTGCCCGACCAGGTCAGGCGGCCGTCGACGAAGGCCACGGCCGAGGGATAGCCCGACACCCCATCCCAGCGGCTTTGCCGCCAGTCGACGGTCGCCGCCGTGCCCTTGAAGGGCGTCAGCACTTCAATGTCGACATGCGTCGAGTCGGTGAAGCCGACCACGCGCGCGATGCCATAGCCGCCGCCGCCGCCATAGGTGATCTGGACCCGCGCCTCGCCGGACGTGTAGGAGCCGGCCGGAAACCCGATTTTCACATAGGCGTCGATGTTGTCGTCGTTGTCGTCATTCGTGTAGGTGGCGTTGGCGGTGATATCGATGGTCGCGACCGTCTGCGCCCGGCGATAGTCGACATAGTCGCCGAACTCGCCGCCGAAAGAGCGCCGGTTGCGGATCGTGCCGACCCACGTTCCCGAGATCGTGTAGGTATATTTGCGCTCTTCGAAGTTGGTCTCGGTGATGCCCGACACGAGGAACGCCGGCGTGTATTGCCCGCCGTCGGCGAGATAGGTGTCGATCGACTGCCCCTCATGGAAGAGCCGGAAGAGCGCGCCGACGTGCGCCGCCTTGAAGAACGGCGCCGAGGCGGTGAGCGTGCCATTCCCCTCGAGCACCGACGGCGTCAACGTGACTTCGGCCGCGCGGCCCGCCTGGAACGGACCGTCCTCGCGATCATAGTCGACGACTGACCAGGACGTGTCGCCGCGGCGTTCGATCCGCTGTTCCTTGTATCCCTCGCAGGCGACATAGAGCACATCGAGGGATTGGCTTTGACCGTCGGCGCGGATCAGGTCGAGCGCCGCTTCCGGCCATGACGTCGTAATCGACATGACGCCGGCCGCTTCGATCGTGCACGAGTCGACGATCCGCAGCACCGACGCCTCGCTCGAGAATTCGAGATAGATCGTGCCGGCGTTGGGCGTGAAGGCCAGCGAATGCGTGCCCTTGCGCAGCGACGTCGTGGTGATCAGGTTGTCGGCGCCGGCCGACGTGCCGAGCTTGAACGTCACCGGGCCCCGGTCGACGACGATCCGCAGCGCATGTTCCTTGGCCTGGTCGGCGAGCAGCACGGTCGCCGAGGCCGATGCCTTGGCCTTGCCGCCATGAGCTCGAGCCGTCAGGTTGAGCTTGCCGCCCGAGATCGTCGAGGTTTGCCCGGAGGTCGCCGCCAGCGTCCATCCGGCGCCGGCGCTGAAATCGCCGTTCGTGATAGCCGTGGAGACGGCGACGCGCGTGACCATGCCGCCGGCTTGGTTGTCATAGACCCGCATCGCCAGGTTGGAGAGCAGCAGCAGCGCAGCGTCGTCGTTGCCGGCGATGAAGGCGATCGGCCGCGTGGCGCCCGGCATCGTCGCGTCATAGACCGTTCCCGGGCGCATGAAGCCGTTGCCGACAGAGTCGCACATGAGGTTGGTCTGTCGCTCGGCAGCGAGGCGCATGCGCTCGAGGTCGACGCGGTGCAGCTTGTCCCGATCGAACACGCCGACGTTGAAAGCGTGCTGTAGGACTTCGACGCGAGCCGAACCCATCAGATCGACTCCCGGCGTTGCGTGCCAGCGCCAGCGCCGCGCCGCGCCGCGACCCACGAGCTAGCCGGCTTGAACTTCACCCGCTCATCGACGGCGTCGACCCGCTTCGCCTCATTGAGTGCCCGTTTCTTGATGATCAGCAGATCGTTTTTAGTGCCGCGATCCTTGGTGATCGGCAGGCCGGAGGCATAGGCCAATTCGGCGCCGACCGCTTCCGCGTAGAGCGCGGGGAACGCGCCCAGGTTGAGGCCATAATCCGTGTCGTTTGACACATAGGTCAAATACAACTGCGAGTGCTGGGAGAAGAAATAGCGCCCCTCCCGCTTGTAGCTAGTATCCTCATGCTCTTGCGCCTCATCGGTCGTGATGGCGCGCAGTCGAACATAGTCCGTCGGGAAGCTATAGGTATAGGGCAGGCCGAAGCGCGGCTCGACGTCAGTGTCGGGCTCGACGAGCGACGAGCGCAGCGAGAAAAACCAAATCCCGCGCTCGAGCATGACCGCCAGGACGCGATCGTAAACCGCATCGAGCTCGCGGCGATCGGGGCGATTTTCCGTGACGTTCGCAAGGCGCACGGGGCCAAGATGCCCCAGCGCCATGTTGTAGAGGTCGAGCTTTGTCGTCATCGGAAAATCGCCCTTTCGCTTACGGGGTCGGCGGGGTCGGTTCGGGGCCCGGCGTCGGGACCGTCGGGGGCGTCGTCGTCAGGCCGCCGCCCGGGGTGTTGGCGATCGCGTCATGGGCGCGCGCATGGGCCGCCGCGGCGGCCTTCGACGGGAGCCTCGAGACGATGATCGTGTCGCCGAGGCGAGCCTGCCAGCCGGCATTCGGGATGAACTGGACCTTGTAGCCGTCGGGCGTCGACAGATCGGGCGCCTCGATCTCGACGTCCGGCGTCGGCTTGGTGAGGTTCGAGTCGTCGACATGGGTGCGCAGCGCGCGCATGACGACCATGCCCGGCGAGACGCGCACGACGCGCAGATCGACGTCGAGGGTGCCATCCTGTCGCACGACCTCGACACGGGCGAACGGCCGCGGGGTCTGCCCGCCGTTGAGCACGTTCCAGTGATGTTGCCAGAAGGCCGGCCGCAGAATGTCGTCGAGCGTGACGTCGTTGGCGACGACGCAGAAATAGCTGCCGCGCTCATAGTCGGCGCGCTTGAGCGCGTTGGCGCCGAGCGCGGGAGCGCGCTTGGGCTTGTCGGCGGCTGGGGTCGGTGCGTCCATCGGATTGCCTCATCGGGTTGGGGTGACACGCGGGCGCGAAGATACGCAAAAGGGCGGGCGCCGGAAAGACGCCCGCCCCCATTACTTTCAACGTCGCGGCAGAGGCAGCACCACTATGCTGAAAGGTTCGAGTGCGCCCGGCCTAGGCCGTCATGGTCGCGCCGGTCGTGGCGACGGCCGAGACGCGGGAGAGCGAATGCAGCGGCGTCGCCGTGTCCTGATAGATCACGGTGTCGCCGACGCGCATGCCGGCATCCTTGGCGTTCGAAATGAAGCCGGCGCCGCGCACGGTGGCGATCGCATCGACGCCGGTCAGGTGCCAAAGCTGGGGACCGGCCGGGCCGTTGCCGGCGAGCTTGGTGAGGTTTCCGGGGACATAAGCCATTTTGAGAGGTTCCTTGTGGCGAGGGGTCGGCGGGGTTTGCCGCCGACCAGGCGGATCAGAAGCCCAAGGGCTTAGGTGGCGACGAAGCCGGAGCCGTCATGCGTGATCTTGATGACGCCGGCATTCTGCAACAGGCCGGACTCGTGGAAGAGTTCGGCGCGCGCCCACGACCGGCCATGCTTTTCCTCATAGCCGGCGAACACCTTTTCCTCTCCCATCGAGGCCGAGTAGCCGATCGCCGCGCGGTGGAAGATGTAGAGGATTTCGGACGACGTGCCGACGCCCGAGACGAGCGGCGACTTGATCCAGTTGACGTCGCACCAGCGCTTGTATTTCGCCGAGGCGCCGGAGTTGAAGGGCTTGATCTCGACATACTGAGCGCTCGAGAACTCCGGGAACTGGAGCATGTAGGCCCAGGCCGCCGGCGACACGATGCCGAACATGTTGTCGATCTCTTCGGTCGGCACCTGGTTGTTGCCGAGGATGGCCAGCGATCCGAGGATCGTGGTGACATCCATGACGCCGGTGCCGAAATCCTGGGTGGCCGAGGCGAGCGCGGCGAGGATCAGCAGATCGCGGTCGCGGTTGATGATCGACATGACCATCGTGCGCAGGCCGTCGGCCTGGTTGCCCTGCGAGGCGAACACGTCGAAGCCGGTAAGCTCCTTGGCGGCGTGACGTTCCTTGAGGGTGATCGTCACCTGGGAGTTGGTCGGGCCGCCATAGGGAATGTCGCCGTTCGCGCCGCGGGTGACGGCGGTGTCGCCGTTCGCGCCGGAGACGAGGAACACCGAGGACTGGCCCTGGCGCACGGTTTCGCGCGTGGTGGCCATGGCAAGCTGCGTCGCCTTCTGTTCGAACTGAGCGACGGTTTCCTGGCGGAACTGAGTGATAGCGGCCTGAACAGCCATTTGGGGCTCCTACACGAGCAAGGGGGACAGGGGTTTCCTGCCGGTCGTGTAGGGTGGCCCTTGGAGGACGGAGCCGGGGAACCCGGGGTGTCCCGTCGACGTTGGAGCTACAGCGTCGGCGAGGCGGGCTTACCCGCCTCATTGGGTTGCGGTGTTACATCAAATGCCCGGGGCTGGCAAGATCAGCCGCCGGGCTGGCGCGTCGCCCCGGCTTTCTGCTGTTTGTCGAGCAGCGTTCCATATTCCGCCCGCAGCTTGGGGTCCGAATTCCAGCGGTCGAAATCCGTGTCCATGATTTTCTTGAGTTCGGCGATCCGCCCCTCAGTGGCGCTCGCCGCCTCGCCGCCGACATAGGCGACGTCGCCGAACTGCAAGAGGCCGAGTTGCGTCATGCTTTTCACGACCCCGGGAATGTTGCCCAGGGTGCGGCCGTCGGGCAGGCGAGCCGTCCACCAATCGACGCCGGGGATCGATTCGCGGGCGAACTTCTGCGCCATCATGTAGTTGGTATTGAACTCAGCGCCCCACTCCTTGCGGAGCTCGGTTTCAACCGCCGTGTTCATTTCCTTGTCGCGGCTCGCCTCATCGGCCGCCTGCTGTTCGACGAGTTGGGTATACCACTCGATCGACTGTTGCACCGCCTTGGGCGCCATCCCCGACTTGTGAGCGAAGGCGGTGAAGTTGGCGAGCACCGGCGCATCTTCGGCGGTGAGCTTGGTTTTCAGCGCGTCGGGGATTTCATAGCCGGTCGGGTCGGCCGGGATGCCGCGCTCTTCCCGCCACTTTTTCGCGCCGTCGGGGTCTTTCGCCTCATCGGGCATCGGCACGTCCTCGCCGGCCTTGCCCGACAGGATGCGAGTCTGTGCCTCAATCCCTGCCTTGCCGAAGGCGATCGGCGAATCGTAGCGCTTGAGCCGGTCGACGACCTTGGCATCGACCTTGCCGGCGGCGTCCGTCGCCATCTTCTCACGCCAGTCGGCCGGCCAGTCGCCCGCCGAGGCCGCCGGCGCCGGGCTGGGAGTGCCGCCGAGGGCGTTCGGAGCGGGCGCAGGGGCGGGCGCGGGGGCCGGGGCAGGGGCCGGCGCGGGCGCTGGTGCAGGAGCGGGGGCCGGTGCTGGCGCGGGCGCGGGCGCCGGCGGGTCCGGCGTGTTGAACACCGGGAGCGATACCGGGAGCGGGAAGCGATCAAGCAGGTTTCGGAGCATTGCGGGTGCCTCTAGTGGTTGGGGGGTCCGGCTTCTTGTCGTGCGCTCGAGCCGCCGCGAGCGTTTCAGGTGTGGCCATGTTGCCGATCATGACGCCGATCCGTTGCTGGCCGAGCAGCAGGATCGTGTCGCGCTCGCCTTCGGGGCCAGGCACATACGGGATGGAGTCGCGCATGGTCGCGCGGGCGAGCCATTGGACGACGCGGATTTGCTGGTCGGCGTCGGCCCGGCCGAGGAAGAGCGCGCGCCATGCGTGCACGTCGGCCTCGGACGTTTCAGGATGCGGAAGTTTCGTTGCCATGCTGCCCCACGGGCGCAGAACCTACGCGAGCCATTGGCAAAAGAAAACCCGCCGAGCCGGTGGAGGCGTCGGCGGGTTTACGCACCGGCCCGGGGAGCGTCAGCCCCGGGCGGCACGAGGGTCAAGCTACTACGCGAACATGCCTTCGGGCAAGAAGCCGCCGCCGAGGCGCTCATCGTGTTCGCGGCGCCGTTCGATGAAGGCGCGGAACGCGGCCCAGGACGGCAGGCGCTTGGGCGGCGGCAGCGCGTCGGCGCGCAGCGCGGCGTCGAGCTCGAGGGAGAACTTGGCATCGGGCGCATAGGTGTCGCGCAGCGGCGAGAAGAGCCACGAGACGGCAGTCGAGAAAGCGGCGACGGTGGCGGTGATCAGGGCGCCGAGAAGGGCGGTGCACACGCTCATCGGAGACATGGTAGCCATAGCGAAACCTCCAATTGCTGAAATGCTGTTACAGCGAAGGCAGTATGGCACGAAGCCCGCCACCCTTGCAATCAGGTGACGGGCTTCGGTTACGCACTTTCGGCGAGGGTCTAGATCGCCCGCCGCTACTCCGCTTCCAGAGGTATGCCGCCGGATTTGTCAGCAGCGGCCGGCTTTGTCAACCAACCGGCTCATACTTCAACGCGAAAACGTCGGGCCGGCACGGATAGCACAGGCCCGGCGCGTTCGGTTCGCTGATGATCCAGTCGTCGATCGCGGCCGGCACTTGGCCATGGTTGCTCGTGCAGAGCACCAGGCCGGAGAAGGTGCGCCCCGTCGGCGAGCTTGCCCCCGAGAAGCGAACCCCGTTCGGCAGCGTGTTGCCGTCGAACAGGGCGGCCTCGAGGAATTCGCGCGTCAGTTGAAACGCTTCGATCTCGACAGGCTTGGAGCGGAACTTAGCCATTGGCGCCGCCCGTCGGGAACTCACCGGAGTCGTGCGACGGATCGGAGCGCATGACGCCGGTGTCCGGTTCGGGCTCGCCGGCCGACGTGCCCATGAACTCATGGGTTTCGGCGGTGACGTTGCCGGAGTTGTCCGGCCGCGCCAGCCGTTCCTTGAGGGCATAGCCCATGAGCGGCCAGACCTTGTCGATCGCCTTGTCCTTGGCGATTTTCCGGCCGAGTTCCGGGTCGAAATTGGCAGGCGACGCCGGCGCCGCCTCGCCGATCACCATGAACCCATTCTCGAGGGTGAGCACGCAGAGCGTGACGACCTCGGAGCCGGCCGGCGACGGCTGGCCGAGCGCGGCGCACGCGGCGCCGATCGTGAAGTAATTCTCGCCGGCGATGTTCGCCAGCAGATCGGAGAGGGTGACGCGCGGCGCCGTCAGATTGCGCGACTTCTGGATATCCTCGAGCTCTTGATCGTTCATGGTGTTGCCTCTTGCAGCCGCACGACGCGGCCGGGCCGGACCATGGCGCGATCAGGCCGCGGGAGCAAGCCCGGCTTGCTGTGCCGCCATCGAGGCGTTGGCGGTGTCGGCGGTGACGCCGGCCGCCTCACGCGCGATCTGTGCCGCCTGGGTGAGCCCCGACACGGCGTCGGCTTGCTGGTCGGCTTGCTGGCGCTGATCTTCGGGGATCAGCCATTCCGGTTTCGCGCCGAGCGAGATCGCATCTTCGGTCGCGCCGCGCAGATCGAAGATATTGGCGACCGTCTTGTCGATGTTCGCGCCGACGGAGACGATGTTAACCGCCTCATAGTATTTCCGGACGATATCGAGCCCTTCCGCCTCATTGAGCGGCGACGCATAGGTGAACTGCATTTCCTGGTCGCGGAGTTCTTGCGCGAACATGTTGGGATCGACGAGGTTGAGCGTCGTCGCCATCTGATAGGCGCAACCCAGCACTTCGCCGTGATAGCTCGGCTCGATCGGCTGGAAGAACGGCAGCGCCGCCCGGCGGAATTCATCGGTGCGGACCTGGACCTCGAGTTCGCGCATGTCGCGCAGGGTCGGCAGCGTCAGCTTGTTCAGCAGCCATGCCTCGGTGATCAGCGCGCGCACGTCCTGTTTGAGCTCGAGGCCGACGCCGACCTGGCCGGTTTCGACCGTCGTGAAAACGTCCTGGAGTCGGCGTTCCTCATCGAGATCGACTTCGGTGTGCCCGCCGGCATAGAAATTCATGTCGCGGGTGAACACACTCGCCGAGCCGATCGTCGGCGGGTCGAGCGCCTTCTGCCCCTGTTCGATGATCACCAGCGCCATGTCCTGCAACATGCGCGCATCGGGCAGCGAGTTGAGCGCCATGGGCGAGAAGCCGAACGGCGTGCCCGATAGCCGGCGCTGGCGCCCCACGACCTTGTTGAACACCGGCGCGCCGCGCTCATGCAGGAGGGTGCGGTTGTCGACGTCGATGTAGAGCGACACGAAGGGATGGCGCACGCGGCGCACGTCCTGGATCGAGCCGCCGTAGATATCATCGGTCGGCATCAACACATGTTGGATCGTGAATTTCTGGCCGGGGTTTTGCCGGGCCGCGATCCGCACCATGGGCGAAAGCTCGCCGTTGAAGCGGCCGCTTTCGACCTTGCGCACGATGTCGCGCGCCGTCATCTGGATTTTCAGATAATGCGTGTCGACGCGGCCGTCGTCGTCGTCGATCCAGCAGGCGTCGCGCATATGGTGCGGCTTGAACACGAGGCCGCGATAGTCCGCCGCCGCTTCGACGGACCCCGAAAAGGCGCCGAACGACACCCAATCATTATCCCACTCCTTGAGCGCGTCGGGCAGGCCGGAGCCGCGGCGGTAGATCAGCGAGCGGAACGCCTTGGTTCCGGCCGACAGCGACACCATGTTGCCCGGCCGCTTGTCGCGCGCCTCATCGCCGGTGCCCATCGAGAACCATGGACCTTGGCGCAGCATGGCGTCGATCGCATTGGCCAGCGTTTCCCGGGTGTTCGTCGTGAAGCCGTCCATGAGGTTGCCGGCGAACTCTTCCATGTTGAGCGACCGGGTGAAGTCGGCGCGCAGCGGGTAGAAGTTTTCGGCAATGTCCTGGCAGAGATTGCGATACGGGCGGAACCGCTCATAGCAATCGGCGCTGATGCGCAAGACCTCTTCGACGCGCGAATCCATGGCCTACAGCGTGCCCCCGAGGAAGGTGTTCACAAACGGCCGCGTGCCCGACAGGCTGGTCGACGACCGGCCCGATCGGCTCGAGAGCGCGGCGCGCAAGCGCTTGAGGTTTTCCGTGTAGATCGGATCATTGCTCGAGGGCATGCGGCGGGCGCCGTCGTCGATGAACCCGCCCGACGAAATGCTGGTGCCCTGGGGCTTGGTCGCCTCGGTGTAGCCGCCAACCTGGTTGTTGGGGCCGCTGGTGCCGGCCGACGTCGATTTCGTTTTCTTGCCCAGCCTCACGGATCGCCCCCCGGGGAAATGAGCGGCGCTTGCCTCTGCCGTGGATTGGAGCAATAGCCGAGATCAGTGGCGGCGTCGAGATTTCAGATGGGCATAGCCCAGGTTGACGACCGGCGCGGCGCCGCGCGGCCGGATGGCGCCCACGCGAAGCGCAGTCTGGACCGCCGGCTCGCCATAGGTCCAGGCGTTGACGACGCAGTCGCCCTTGTCCGGCGAGCGGCCGAGGTTTTTGGCGATCACCTTCTTGTCCTCGATCTGGATGCCGTTTTTGCCCAGCTTCCAGGTGATCGCCGCCAGATCGGCGCGGAGTTCGGGGTCCGGCGGCAGCATCACCGGCACGCCTAGCCCGGGCTCGAGCGCTTCACGGAAACTCCAATAGACCCACGCCCGTTTGTTGGCGAACTTGAACTTACCGTCCCTCGAGCGCTTCGCCGTCGCTTCCGACCCGTTGTGAGCGTGCAGCCGCTTGATCGATTCCGCGTCGTCGAAGGCGTTGTTTTTCAGGTGCGAAAAGACGCCGGAGCCATAGCCGCCGCCCATGTCGATCACAATGTCGCAGCGGTTGCGCATGAGCGAGACGTCACGCGCGGCGAGGTCGATCGGGTCGAGCTTCACGCCCTGGGAGATTTCCTTGATGATCTCATCATACCAAAGGCCATGTCGGCGCGCCCAGGCGTTGCCGTCGGGATTGACGCCGCCGAGCGCGACGTCGTGCGAGAGGCACGTCATCGGCCATTTTTCGGCGCCGTCGGGCACCCAGCGATCCATGGCCGCTTGAATGTGCGCCGTCGGGATCAACTGGTAGGGCTTGTCCGGCATGACGTTGTCGAACCGGCCGGAGCGATAGGCGTCGCGCAATTCCTGGGGAAGCGCGGCGAGGTTCGAGTCGTAGCCGGTCGCCTCGAGGTCGGGATTGTCGGCGAGGGTCGAGCGGATGAACGTGCGGGAGCGCGGCCGCACCATTTCGCCGTTGACCTCGACCTCGCCGGGCCCGTCGCATTCGACGTCGCGGTCGCCGATCGTGGTGAACCAACGCAACTCGCCGGGCTTGGCCGGCCGCGGGTGTGTCGGATCGAGCCACGGCGCCCAATACTTGATCACCCAGAAGCCTTCGGGCGTGGTCGGCGGGTTGCCGGCGGCGACGACGCGGCAGCGCTGGCCGGGCGTGGTCGACCGATTCCAGGCGATGATGAACCGGAACTGCGACTCCGTGAAATCCGAGATTTCGTCGAAGCCGATCAGGTCGTGCGGCTTGCCCTTGTATTTCTGCTTATCGCCTTCATGCAGGCATCCGCCGATATCGATGAGCCGGCCGGGGAGGCGCCACTGTTTCGGGGTCGAGTTGTTGAGCCCGTCGCGGTGGCCAAGGATACCCTCGAGGCGTTCGACGATCGCCGTCGTGTCGGTATTCTGGCGCCGCAGGATCAGGGAGCGCTCATGCTCGGTGAGGGCGAGGCCGGTGATCAGGTCGGTTTTGCCGCCGCCGGCTTGCCCGCCGTAGAATAGATCATCGGCCTCGCAGTAGAACGCATCGGTTTGCGGGCCGGGGTTGGGCACCCAGGCCATATCGGCGGTCGCCTCATCGGCCAACGCCTCGAGCTCTTGCCGTTCGGCCGCCGATAGCCCGCCAAACGAGGCGATGATCTCGTCGAGAAGCGAGCCGCCGGACATGGCGCCTAGTTAATGTTGATGGTCGGGGACGTCGTCGAGTCGCTCGGCACGAGGCGATAGGCCATCACATCGTCCTTTTTGCCGGTGTGGCGCCAGATCACGGTGCCGGCGATCATGCGGCGCGGGTGTCCGTCGCGCCAGATCACTTCGAGTTCCCAATCGCGTTGCATCCCGTGCGGCAACTGGCCGGGCGGGACATTCGTGAAGCGGTTGGGATTGTAGCCGGTCGGGACTTCGAACACGTCGCCCGGGGCCGGGCCGGTCGATTGCGGCCGCGCCGGCGGGGCGACGACGCCGACCGGCTGGCCGACAAGGGCCGCGGCCTTGACGATCGCCGCCGCGAGCACGCCGGCATCGAGGGCCGGCGCGGGCGCTGGCGGTGCAGCCGGCGCGCCGTCGGATCGAGGATCACCCCAGCGCTCAATCTTGACCGGCAGCGGCGTCGCGATCAGCAGGTTGAGCCATGCGCGCCCCTTCGGCGTGACGGCCGCGATGCCGGCATCGTCGTCGGCGACCAGGCCGGCGTCGCGCAGCCATTGCTCGGCATATTCGTCGGGAACGATGGGCACGCCCATGTCGAGCGCGAGAAGGGCCAGGATTGCGGGCGCGAGCGTTTCAGCCATGGTGTGGGTTTGCCTCCGAACCGGCGCCGGTTTTAGCGCAAGATCGGAGGCCGCGCCACAGGCGGGTTAGTCGATCGGGGCGGTCGGGCGCCAGCGTTTGATAGATGGCCACCAAAAGACGAATTCCGGCTTTTCGGGCACGGTTGTTCCGCCCGCCTCGACTTCGATGCACCGAAACAGATTGCACTCGCTCGGCATGGGATTCCCGTTTGTTTCGCGCCACCCGCCGCCGGTCGTTGATTTTTCGCCGTTGCGCCAGGCGACCACGTTCGTCGTGAGGAACATGACGAAGGCGAAGCACACGCCCCAAATGATGCCGAGCGCGCAGAGATTGGCGAGCGCGGCGATCATTTCGCGGCCTCATCGGTGGCCTTCTTAGCCGCCCGGCGAGCGGCAGCGCGTTCCCGATCATAGGCCCGCTTGTCGAAGCCGGTCGGATTGCGGCCGCGCTTTGTGCCGTCCTTTGCGGGCTTTTTCGGTTTCGGGTCCATGCGGCGTTTCCTTTTCGGCTTGGGCTTGGAGGTTCGGGCGGTGACGTCGGCGAGCACATCGGCGGCCCGGCGCCGGCGCTCAGAGTTTGCGGGGGATGCCTCGAGGGCCGCCGCCGCGGCATCGATCACGGCGCCGATCGCGTCGCGCGCGGCCGGCGTGAGGGGTTTGTCCCCATGCACTCGAGCGGTGACGCCGCCCGGCGACGTGACGATGGTTGAGACAGGCGAGGGAGCGGGGCGTTTTGCAGACAGCCTTGCCCCCTCGCCGACCGAATGTGCGCCGTCGCGCCCGAACAGCGAGCCCTTGGCGGCATGATCGCCGCAGAGCCCCCAATGCTCGAGCCCGCACAGCTTGCACTTCGGAGCTTTCACGGCGGCTAGACCTCGCAGCCGGCCGAGCCGACGGGGAACATGTCGACGGGCGGCGCCTCGAGGTTGACGGCCGTGCGGAAATGGCCCGGCTCGCACGGTTCGAACCGGGCGACGCCGGCGGCGGTGAGCCAGGCCAGCACTACGTCGGGCCGGTCACGGCCGCGCAGCAGATCGATCAGCGTGTCGACGTCGCGGCGCATGGTGCCGATCCGCAGATACGGAAAGCCATGGTCGCGCAGGGCGAGCAGATCGGCGCGGGCGGCGCCAATGTCGCCGGCGGTGATCTCGGCAACGACGCGGGCGACGAACTCGCCGGCGGTGATGCTCGAGGGGAGCGCGGCCGACGTTGTGCCGAGCATTGCAGCGGCGGCGATCGCCGCGGCCAGGGTGTGTGTTTTCATTCGGGAAGTCCTTTCGGGTTGGGAAAAGATGGGGCCATTGCGGTTCATGCCGGGCGCCAGTGCGTCGGCGTGTAATAGACGTACATCGAGCCATCGGGCAGGAACCACAGTCGCCCGCTGCGCTTCAGGCGCCCTTCGTTGCGGACGCCGCGCCAATCGTCGATCTTCGTCTCAACCACGACGCCGTTCGGAGCCGTGCTAATCGGTTGCCACTCGCTCACGCTGCATCTCCTTTGCCATTGCGGTTCATGGGGTGGCCCATCTACCCCTCCTGTGCTTCAGTGGTGCGGGTGCGGAGGGCGGCGAGTTCGCGGATCGCTTCGTTAAACTCGGAAGCGCCCAGCCCGGCATGAAGGCCGAACAGTGAGCAGGTGAACTCCACGCAGGCGTGCCAGCCTGACGCCCACTCCCGCGCTTCGTCCCGCTCCCGCGTCAGCCTCTCCACTTCGGCGGTGAGGCGGGTGATCTGGGCGGCGGCTTCCGCGAACTTCACCCATTCGCCTTCCGGCGCGGCAACCGGAAAGTGCGATTGTTGCCCAGCGAGCAACTGCACCATATCGAAGCGCACGAGTGTCTGTGCTGTGTCGGTCATGGCCTAGCGTTCCTGTTGGGAGAGGGTGCGGATGGCTTTGGCGATGGCCTGCCCGGTTTGCATCGCCCACAGGTAATGCGACTTTGCATCTTCGTCGCGGCCAGCCGCTTTCCAATGTGTTTCGTCGTCATGCGCATGGTCGTCAGCCACCTTCGCCGCCGCTTCGATAGCGTCATTCCAGCCCGTCCCCTCCCTGCTCTGGGGAGAGGGGAAGTTCGACGATGCGCCATAGCTGACGCCGCATTTCGTGCAGCAGTGAAACCCGTCCCTATCCTCGAACTTCTTGCCCCCACATCTGTTGCACTTGTCGAGAGGGCCGACCCATTGACCGTTGTCAGGGTCGATGTGCCCATCCCGCTTCCTGCTCTGGGGAGACGGTGGGGCGGCGCGCATCCGACGCACGAGTTCCTTATCGTCGAGGATGCCGAGCAGCCTGTTCACACACTCGAAATCGCTGATCCCGCTGTCAGGGACGATATATTCAGCGAGAACGTCTTGCGCCTTCCGCAACGCAGTGAATGCCCACCCCTCTCGCTCCCCTTGCGGCTCTACGGGCGCGACACCAGCGCCGTCGCAGTCAGGGCATTGCCGCACCGCCTCATCACCCTTGTCGCCTGGGTGCGGGTGCTTGTAGCGGTCCCAATCGGTGACGATCTCGCCGTTGCCTTGGCATCGCTCGCACATGCGCCCTTGCGGCTCTA
>ERZ869907.28-NODE-28-length-54235-cov-46.413972_pt1 | contig 54235 bp, 102 predicted proteins | sample MGYA00579309_ERZ869907 | MGnify/ENA primary metagenome ERZ869907 (study PRJEB32216, sample SAMN09231814) | wastewater metagenome | place: USA: Maryland | collected 2016-07-30 | study: EMG produced TPA metagenomics assembly of the PRJNA472060 data set (Reclaimed... | reverse complement strand
GCGCCGGCCCCGTCGCTCTCGATCTTGTGCATGAAAATAGCTTCATATTTTTTTTCGGGCTCCATTGTGAAAGATCCAAGCCATTCCGCAGCAGCTTCTTCCGCCATACTTTGGAAAAGTGGGGAATATATCATGAAGTTAATCGGCTTCCATGACACAAGAACCTCCCCTTCTTGCTGTGAGCATCCGCTTTCAAGGTAGGCGTATACCAAAATTAGGTTTGCACTCATGCCGTTGCCCCTTCCCATCCAGACAGAAACGAAACCCTCGGCAGCGATATGCGTATTGTCTTCTCACGCCCATCAATCGTGTAGTGCGTCTTGCTCACCACAATCTTTCGCTCGTCTTCATTCAAGGCAAATGGCCTCGCATTCGCCTGACGTTGACGCGTGGCGCGATATCTCAGCCCGTAGTGCCGGATATGCCTGCAAGCCGCGTCCTTGCTGCATCCGATCGTTCTGGCTATGTCACCCAATCGCATGCCGGAATTGATCATCTCAATGATGCGGTAGTCAGAAGGCCAAACAATTCGGGTCATCGTGCCGCTCCTCAACCGCTGCTGTCTACATCGTACTTGGCACCGCACTTTGTGCATGTGTATTCATGCTGGCAGGTTCCGGTAGAACGATGCTGGAATGCGTGTTCGCAGGCGCGCCAGGTGAAATACTTCACGCTCTCGGTTCCTGGCCCATTGGTGTTTACGACCACGGCGAACCCTCCTCCTATAAACTGAGCGCTGTCTAAGAAATAGAGGATCAAAGTTCCCCACTTCCGTTCACCTTCTAAGAGGAAATGCGGCGGGACTTCAATCTGACCAACCCATGCTTCTATTTTGAAGCGCATGGATGATCTCCACCCCCAAAAATCACGCTCGGATGACTGCTTTAGGTTAGGTAAGTCTTCAATCCCGCGCGGCTGATACCACTTCTGATCAGCATCGGCTGGAGCGCCGACAGCGCTCAAGAAACGATCATTCCATGTTTCGTACAAATCGCCTTTTGCGTCCATGACTGAGCTATACGTCAGCATCTCACCTCTCCTATTTGCCGCTCTGGGCATCCAATCAAATCTCTGGCTATGTAGCCCTGTGCCTGTTCTATCGTTCGCTTGCCGGCAATGACCGCGTTAAATGGCGCATCCATTGCCTCCATGATTTTCAACGCGTCCTCGCTCTCAAGCACCTGCTTGTAATTCCGCTTCATGCTGCCGATTAGCTCACGCACATAGCCGACTGACTGGTTAGGCTTGGCGAGATCATCTAGCGCCTTCCTGGCGTACTCTTTGAGATATGTCTCCTCTTTCGAGGTCCACTTTCTCACATCGATATGGTCGCCGGGAGAGGTCTGAGGAGGCATAACCTCTCCCGGCTGTGGTGGCGGGTAAACGGCCTCGCCACCTTTAACCGGCGAGGGAGGCGCGCCGGTATACTGTTCAATAATGCGGTCCTCTGGCAGAGTGAGGATGTAGCCCTTCTCGGCAAAGTGGCGATACACCTCGTCCAGAAACCGCGTCTGCTGCTTAACTGTCATGAGCCGTGTGATCGGGAAGTCCAGAGGCAACTGCATAAGCTCAATCTTCTGGTCGAAGGAAAGCGGCTTGACCACGCGGTCATACTTCTCCCGGAATTCGTCGTTTTCATCTCGTAGGATCGGGACGCCCACAGTCAGCTTGCAATACCCACGCGCATACTCGGCTGTGCATCCCATTTGCTCCGCGATCTCTCCAGCCCATAGGCGCATGAGCTTGTTCTGCTCTGCCGTCCTCTTTCCGCCTGTGGTGATCCGAACCGTTACCGGGAGTTTCTGCTCTGATAAGAACGCCACCAGCTTGCGGCGATCCTGCTCTGTCTCAATGATGCGCGTGGTCATGGGTTAGACCTTTAGTTGGTATGCTTTTTCGATTAGTTGGGCGGCGCGATTAAAAACTTCATCATCAAGCCAGTTCGGTCGCCTGCGCATTCCACGTTCATCGACACAAGCTTCTTCTCGCAGAAACTCAACAACTTCTTTGGGTGTTTCTGGGACGTGAACGGATGATATTTCTGTCCACCCTTCTGATGTTACAGTCTTTGTGATCCTTATGCTCATCACACTCTCCATTCAGAATGGCAAGTCATCGTCAAGGTAGTTCGCAGCCGGGCCGCCGTTCCTGTCGTTCTGGCTGGCCTGTCTCTGCTCTGTGCGAGGCTGCCCGCCGCCATGAATATCGATCTCTGCCGCCTTGCATGTGAAATACGTCTTGTCGTTATGCTCGCGAGAACCGAATTCGCCGCAGACCGTAACCTTCGTGCCTTTCTTGATGTGAGGCTCTAGGCCTGCCCCGCGCTTGCCGAACACGACGACATCAAACCACATGGTTTTCTTGTCCTGTCCGTATCCGTCATCAACGGCAACAGAGAAGGTCAGTAGCTCGCCCTTCTGCGTATGCTTGAGTTCAGCGTCTCGCCCGACCGTTCCGGCTAGTGTGATCTGCTTCATTTATGCGGCCTCCTGGTTCTCTTTTTCGATTTTGTCTTCCAGTTCCTTTTCGCAGCCAGCCAAGAAATCCTTGAGGGCAGCTAGGAACGTTGCATTCCATTTCTCTGCTCTTGCCCTCTCACGAAAATCCGATTTGAGTTGCTCGAACTGTCCGAACGTATGGATGTCCAGCATGGCGTTAGAGATCTCGCCAGTCACTGTTTCCCATGCGCCTTCTCGTTTCAGCTGCGCCGACGATTTGGCCTGTTCGACTGGAACGTCATTCGCTTGCTTCTGAGGTTTTTCTGCCTTGAAATCATCGGCCTCTTCCTCGGAATAAACAAGACCTGACATCCCCAAAAGCTTCAATGCAACGCGATCTTTCGCGCGCTTTTCAGCCATTGCATAAGGGTATGCGTTTTTGTTGTTCGCCGGGGACACTTCGCCGAAAGACCATTCTTTGCGATCCTTAAGCGAAGCCGCCACGCACACCACAACGTTCTTTTTCTCCGGATCATTTACGATCATAGTGGGCATGTCGAATTGAATTCCAGCCCTTGCTGCCATGCGCTCCACTGCATCGTGAAGGGCGACCCATGTTCCGTGGCAATCCCACACAGACGTATTGTCTTCGCCGTACTGCTTGAGCAGGGCAACAAGCCTCGGATCAATCTTTGCCATATCCAATTTCCTCTTTGATTGCCTGCTCTGTCTTGTCCTTGCCTATCGTCTCAATGGCTCGGCGGATGGACTGACGTAACTCGTATTCCGCATAGCCTTCTGGGAATGTCGCTTTGAGAAAATTGTCAGCTACGACGCCAGCGTTTACTCCTGCATGTTTGTTCATGGCATATGCTCCTTGTACGCCGCTACCGCTTCCATGCCTTCCGCCAGTTCTTCAATATACTCTTTACGATCAGGAAGGCCGCGAATAGCACACTCGCAGGCGTATTCCGCCGCATCACTGCCTACTGAGGTATAGACCGCCCATATGGCTTGCTCTTCGGACAGAATGCTTCTACGGATCAACGCTGCGGCGTTCCTCAGGTGTCTTGGCGTCATGTCGCCATATCTGATTGTGTGGCCTTCCTTGGTTGTCCAAATTTCATCAAGCAAGGTGCGAATATCTTCGGTCTTATCCATAACCGCCTCACCGTTTTTCATACCGTCTCTCCTTCAGGAAGGAGGCTGCGGAGGAAGTCGGCCTCAGCGCGGGCTTTGGAAACGAAGTCTTCTAAGTCCCGCTTCCCATAAGCATACTTTGCGGCTGTGTATGGCGTCCGGCGGCAATCATCAAAACCTGTTTTTTCTTTCACGGGGCAACCAATGCACCAAGTCTTTTTGTCATCGTCGTTGCCAGCAAACACGCGGCAAAGTGGGCAATCCAACGCAAGAATTCGAGCATCGGAAAAACAAGAAACGTTTGCATTCGCGTCCCACTTCCGGATCGACGCCTTCAGCGCCTCTAATGTTCTCTCGTCCATGACCGCCTCACTGTTGTTCATATTCTGCTTGCTGACGTTCAAAAGCTGCGATCAACCCACGCTGACCCAATTTTGAACGATGCGTAGAACGTGGTCGTAGTTGTCCGCATTGAAGATCTCTCTACGGAAATTATTCACTTCGACAACTGTAACGCCTTCGTCTTTCAGAGCCCTTGCTACTCTGGCCATGATCGCGCCAGTGTTTCCGTCTTCGCCGCTAAGTTGGACGTAAATTTGTTGGTATTTCTGGTCAGTACTGCCCGCAATGTTTTCCATGTCCATGTCCAATTTCATGGTGTTTGATAGCTAAGTGTCTGCCTGTGGAATGCTTCAGGCACTATCGATAGAATAGCCCCTGTAGCGAACAGCCAAGCCGCTACAAGCGAATATGTGAGAAGCCTATCGTATCGGCTAACCTCTGCCTTGCTTGCGCTCAGTGCCATGTTAATGCGGGTTACAGTGGCTTTGGAGCAGGTTCCATTGCATTCTGCGCACGGCGCATAGATCATCGGGCATTCAGTCATTGGTGTGGCCCTCAGCTTTGGCAATAACGCTAAGCCAACGTGTCGAGGCCGAGAGGTCTTGGCCCGCAATGTATCTGTTGGCCATATTGGCAAACTCAGTCGCCTCCTTTAGCGCTACCAGCATAGCTTTGTTCAGCTCATGAACCCGCTTAATCTCAGCGTCATATTCCTCGCCGATGCGACTGAAATGCCCCATGTAGATCTCGAATGTTGAGACTGGCGCGCCTTGCTTTTCTATCTTGGCATACTCAACGCCAGTCCTCACCAGATTTGCATATCTTTCCGCAAGGTCGCTCATCACACCCTCCCCAGCACAGGAGCGCGAGAAGCAATGCCCTGAACCCTTGTGTTCATTGTGTTGTGCTCGGAAAAATCGTCTCGCTCGTCGGACGGGCGCTCTTCGGCAGCAACGATAGCCGGGTGAAAGGCATCATCAAGCATGTCGCGGAACTGCGCTTTGCACAGGCAAGATGCATCCCCGTTGTGATAGTCAATGATCGTGTGTGCCGCGTCAATCAGGCGTTCAAACGCAAGTTCCAGGGTTTCCTTTGTCTTTGCCGGGTCGTCATAGCGGGCGATCGGCTCAATGAGGTTCACTGTTGCCAGCTTCATCAAGTGGCATGCGTTTCTAACATGGCGGAAGTCATCCATGATTGCCTCCTGCGTTACTCAGCGTCTTCGTATTCATAGATGGGGTCATCATCGAACTCCCATGGATCTTCGAACGGATCTGGCTCAAAGCTAATCTTCAGTTCGGCAACGCATGCGTCACAATCCTCCTTGTTCTTGAACAGAAGCCATGGATTGTAGTGAGCGCCAATATTACAGTCGTGCAGCGACTGTGACCTCCATGCATCTCGTTCATCATACTGAAGCCAGCGAGGCGCAGCGTCGTCCGATGTGCTGGCGTCCAAATCGATACGGCGACGATGTTCAGCGTCCGTCAAAATCGCGAATACCGTGAATTCTGCGGGATAGAAATTGCTGTAAAGCGTGTCGCCAACCTTGATTTCATCCGCCGACTGAATGGACTTGGCGGCATGCTTGCGGAAGATTTCTTCGTTGTATGTAATGCTCATGACTGCCTCCTGTTAATCCAGCAATGCTGATATTGTAGTAGCTCCAAGCGCGGTCTTTAGCCGTGAAAGAATGGACATCTCCCTGTTCGGATGATATCCGTCCTGATCACAGTCGGCATCAGCTTTGTTGTCGAAATAGGCTTCGCAATCTTCACAGACAGAAACCAGATCGGAAACATCTCTCCGGATCTCAACAATGTATCTTGCGAGCCTTCCTGCGTCATCTGCGCGCACTGCGGCCCACTCTCCAACGACTTTATTGCTTACGATTGATGTCATGACTGCCTCCTATATTATATTGGATGTGTTGAGCGGTTTAGTGTCTTGCACTGGAAGTGGTGGGTTAGGCAATTTCAGTAAGCCTGTCTGTTGCATCAGAAATCGCGGTTGCCGCGTCGTCTAATGCCCTGAGAGCCTCCTCCGATCTTTCAGCCTGAGCGCTAGATTGAAGGCTCTCAGGTATGCTGTCGTAATATTCCTGCTCTTCGGCGGTTATCTCTTCGAGGAGAGCGCTGGCCTCCTCTAGTAAGGAGGCCACTTTGGCCAGAGTTTTGAGGCGCGCCTTATTCATCTGACGCGTCCTTCTTCCTGTATTTCAACCTAGTCGCTTCGCATTTGGCGCAGACACGCGTCCAACCGTCAGAAATTAGACGGTCTTCAGTAGTGGACATGATCGCCAGGCGTGAATTGCAGTAAGGTCTTCCGCCTCGCGATGTTGAGATATGTATGATGCCCTGGTTTGCCATCCTCGCCTCCTATTGCCGCCTGCTGGACTTCGATCTCTCGGTGCTGAGCGGCTGTTGATGACGACCATAGTATCCGTCTTATCGGATATGTCAACAGGCCAGCCGATAAATCGGACGATTATTATTGCGAACGGCTTGGGAAAATGGCATAAGAAAAGCCCCGGCGGGGAGGATCCGACCGGGGCTTGAGTGAGATAAGGCCTGAAGAAGCACTTATGCATACTCGTATATCAAAAATGGTATACATACGCAAGTGCAAGGCGCTCACACAAGGCGAATAAATCGCAACATTTTGGGTCTGCTCGGATGTTCCCGCCAAAATGTTGCGACAGAAGCGCAAGCGTGACGGTCTTTTTGAGTTTGCCCCGTCGCCCCCGATCTCCCGGTTGATGAAATTCTCGCGGTGCTGGTGCCTGTCTCACCAGACGAGATCGAACAGGGGTGACGGCCTGCCGGGCTAACGAGTTTGCAACTCGCCGGGAAACTGATGGACACTTATACCGTTCGCTGACGAAAAGGCGAATGCTCGTATCGGGGATAAAGGGCCTGACCAGCCCGAAGAAAAAGACTAACCCCGGTGTTGGACGCAGTAGCGGCTGCGAAATCAAACCGAGCCATCAGGATAGGTTGATCTCACGGATGCTTGGCGCTGGCAGGACTGGCGCGGGAACTGGCGAAGTAGCTAACACGGTGTTGTGTTAGAGACCGTCATTTAGATAGCCTATTGTCTGAACCAATCAGAACGAGTTGCAAATCAACGTTCCGCTGACATTCCGGCATGTCGTTGTTCTCATCGCTGGAGCAGGAGCTTGACCAGCTTGAAGCATGGTATTCCCAAATTGTCCAAAAGCTCGGCTGCGTGACATGCGAACATCCTCGCGCTGCATCATGCACTGAGCGTACATATTCCCGGTAGCCCCGATAGAATTACAGTAAGACGCGTCCCGTTGTTGAGCCGCTTGGCAGCCAGTCAAGACAATGACGATTGTCAACGATAGTGATATCTTAATCATTCTTTCTCGTCCCTTGCTGTTTTTGTTTCTAATGATACGCTAATAAAACACAAAACAACTACAAGAAGTTACGGGGTTGGGAATGCTACTTTCGCAAATGATGCATATTCTAAATTCTTTGTCTTCCGCCGAAAAAAAGAGGTTTCTATCGGGCTTTACGGAGCCGCGCGAGATTGCAGCAATTGCAAAATTGCCGATCGATTTTGCGGCTGAGTTTCCAGAAGAGACAGTATCTCTTCCGTCTCCGGAGACATCTCAAATCCATAAAGAATGAAACTGAGGCTAACGCCGATCTCCTGGCATACCGCTATCAGGTTCTCCACTGTGGGGTCTTTGTCTGTGCTGATAACCGCATGAACGTAGCCATGCGCCAGCCCTGCCTTCAGCGAAACGTCGCGAAAGGTGCGCCCCTTTTCCCTTACGGCTTGCTCTAGCCGCTGTCGCCAAGTCTGAGTCCCCATGCCGGCGATTTTCCCCATTTTGGGAGAAAATGCACGTCCGCAGTAAGATATGCTTGACGCGTCCGTTATATCGGATATATTGAGCTTCATGCAAATCACCTACGTTGAAGACCTTCTTAAGCGCATCGACGGCTTTCTCGCCTCTAATCCAATGGGCGAGCAGTACTTCGGTAAGCTTGCAGCCAAAGACAGCGACTTGATCCCCAGGCTAAGGCGTGGGGGTTGGTGTTCGCCTATTGCGGCAGGCAGAGCGCACAAGTTCATGGATGAGTATGTTCCGAAGCGGAAGAAGCGAGAGAGGGAGGCGGCAGAATGATTAAGGCAACAATCGAATGGTCCTCGGACATTGAAGCAGCGCCACGCGGCGAGACGGTTACGAAAGTGACCACGTTCACACGTGACGGCAAGCAGCAGCAGCGAACTCTTGAAGAGTTCGTTCCTACGCGCATCTTGGCTCTTTCTAGGTGTGGTAAGGTCATCTCCTCTCACTGGATACCTCCCCGCTATACGCAGTCAGAAGCGGTTCTTGATGGCGATCGGTGGCATGGGTTCAACCGTGGCGCACCGCCCGTCATGTGGGCGCTGTGGCCGAATGGCGAGGCACTGCTAGCTGGAACACTGGCACACGAAACACACGCGGCATAGACCGCAATAGGAGGCGAGAATGTTCAAGATTGAGAGCGGAATTGAACTCGTTAAGAGAAGCAGAAAGAACGGTGGACGGAAGCCAATCTACCCATTTCAAGACATGAAGTGCGGAGACAGCTTTCTGGTCGAAGACAAAAAGCTTATTCATAGGGTTGGCAACGCAGCTGCCGCGTTTAGCCGTGGGCACGAAGGTTATAAGTTTGCAATCCGTCAGGTTGACGGAGGCTTTCGCTGCTGGCGCATTCCAGTTGAGTAATCACCATGGACATCATCGAAGCCTACCGCACCTCATTCGAGCGCTATTTCCAAAAGCCAGCCCCTCGCATTAGAGCCTCTGGAAAAGGCGGGTACAGCCTGACCCATGAAGACGGACACAGAGAGCGGCTGACGACGCGCGAGCTTCGGATGTTCGCTGGCCTTTACGAAGACATGCTTAACGTGAACGGGTGACATATGACAAATTTCCATGTTGGTCAGAAGGTGGTTATGGTTTCCGAATTTGCGTTCTCGGAACAGGCGCGCGCTATGGAGGATGGTGTTCGTCTTCCAACGGTTGGCCCCGTTTACACAATTCGAGATATAGAGCCGGGGATCGGCTGGAATAAGAATTCTGTATTTTTGCGCTTCCTTGAGCTTAGCAATCTTCCGTATTACTCCAATGGTAAAGAGCCCAGTTTTGATGCTGAGCTTTTCCGTGCCGTTGTCGAGCGCAAGACTGACATCTCAGTCTTCAAGTCCATGCTAAACCCATTTCGGGAGCTTCAAGATCATGGATAGCCTTCTTATCGCTGTCGGCATTGTCATAGGCATTCCCATTGCATTTATCGGCGTTGTTGCAGTTGCGGCTTTGCTGTCGAAAGAGGAGATAGACGACCATGAATGCGGAGCCGTTGAAGGAAGATGGACAGATGAGTGACGGATGGATTGAGCATGATGGCGGCCCTATTCCTGTAGCAGGAAGCGTTTACGTGAAAACCCGCTGTGGCTTTTGGAGTACTCTTGGGTGGCCGGCTGAATGGCTTTGCTGGTCGCATAAAGACAGCCCTTACGACATCGTCGCTTATAAATCGGCAGACACATGAGAATGGATTAGGCCGCTGATCTTGGCGGACACGGCCTTACCAGTTGCAAACTAGAGGCTGACGGCTCCTTTCAAATTCCGTCCCGTTCATGATCTGAAATTACACGGGCAAGAGATCATGATGCGGAAAAGTTCAGACCATAAAGTGGCAAATGATAATAATGAAACAGGAGAGAAGGCAGTGAGTGACGTGTATGTCGTCTCAGACGAAACGCCGACCTACTACGCTCGAAAGATGGTTGAGCGTGAAAGTAGGGGTAACGGCGACCAGATGAACGCGTTGGACCGCGTCGCCCAATGCTGCGGAATGTCGGCGAGGGCCTTAAGGAGGATTATATCGAAGGAAACAAAAGACCCAGGAATTAAGGTCTCTGCGCGCATTGAGAGGGCTTATGTAGAGCAATGCAGGCGGATGATTGTCGAGCTTGAAAACGAAATAGCAAAACAAAAAGCGAGGCATGGGAATGATCGTCTTAAGCATTTTGACGATGAGGTTTCGGCTCTTCGTGGCAGGGTGGATGCTGCGATTAAGAGAATGGAACAGGCGGCGGGAAAAGATGGAAGGTGATGAATGAGCACGTACCAAGAAACGAAACAGACGAGCACAAATATGAACACGAACATCAACACGATCGGTTGGGCTATCGTCTTTCAGACGGTCATTAGATACGGCGCATTTTTGGCAATGGCTTGGCTGTTCCTGACTTTCGCCGACGTGTGGGTGACTGCCTACATCAGCAAGCTTTGATCTGGATCAGATCGAAGCGGAAAGAAAGGGACGGTGAGAGATGAGTTGGCTTTCGTGGTTAATCTATCTAGCCGATATATCCGGACGGATGTCGGGAGCATTGAATTTCTTTGCTATCGCTACGATGATAATATGGGCGCTTGGAAGCGTTTTCACTATCCTAGCCAAAGGCACGAATGATCCGGAAGCGACTAGCATAGCTATGCATGCCGCGAGACCTATCAAGGTTTCTGGATATGCGTCAGTATTCATCTGGGTGATTGCGACGCTTACGCCATCTTCGGACGCCGTGTATCGTATTGCCGCGTCCGAAGCAGCGGCTTTCATTGTCAATAACCCAGACGCAAGGGATCTGTTCACTGACTTAAAATTGGTGATCAAGAAAAAGCTTCAAGACCAACTTTTAGAAAGCACTCAAGAGAAAAAATAAGAAACCCAGAGAGCCGCTATCCTCCCAAGCGCGGCTCCCCAAGCCCCGGCGTGTACAGCGGACCTATGCGCCGGGGCATCCTTCAACACAGGCGGATCAATCATGCAATATATCCTTAGCCAAGAAGAATTCGATTTGCTTAATCAAAAGGCGCGCATTGGTGAGGCTACACCAGATAGAGCGCGGCTGTTGGATCTTTGTATGTTGGTAGCTAACCACGTGCCATTGGACGATGGGCCCGTGTGGGGCTGCATCCTTAGCGACACTGGAACCGAATATTGCGATGAGTGTCCGGCGGCTAAAATCTGCCCATATAGCGACAAACAATGGTCGAATTGAAGGCTGGCAAATCATGCTCAATAGAATTCAGAGTTATCAATGTCCTTGTTGCGGTAATTATCTAGGCGAAGCGGCACCATTGGATTTGGTGAGAGATGCCATAAGCCACGGACATCAGCGAACCATCTTTGACGAACTAGCAAAGAAGCAGGGTGTTCCCGTGCACAAAGAGAAATTGCTGTCTGTCATGTACGGAAGCGTTGGGGGCGGGCCAGACACAAGCGACCAAGTCGCGGCGACCATGATCAGCGCGCTTAAGAAGAAGCTTGAAAGGTACGGCTGGACAATTCACAGCGCCGGCGGCGGGAGAGGAAACGTTTCTCGCTATCGCTTAATTCCTCTGGAGGCAGGCGCATGAAGATCATGGGGATGGACATAAGCAAGACGCGAACAGGATGGGCCGTATGGGATACACAATCACATATAAGCTCGATCCGCTGCGGATCATTCAAAAGCGAGGGCGATACGCTGCTAGCGGCTACGGCAAGCTATCTTCCTCAACTTATCGCGCTGATCAAGACCGAAGCTCCTGGCTACGTTGCGTTTGAAGAGGGCGTAAACTTCATCAAGAACTATGTGCGGGTCGGCAGCGACCTCGCAGGAGGCTTTAGCAGCGCAGGAGGTAATTCTGACCTTCTCATTCTACAGCGTCTTCTTGGCTCTACACAGGCCGTTTTAACGGGCATGAAGATACAGCACGAAAGCGTTGATCAAAAGACTTGGCGTAAGGCATTCCTCGGATACGGCGTCAAGAAGGGCATGAAGACGGACGATTACAAGCGGGCGGCTCGGCAACAGTGCGAGATTGAAGGGATTGCCGTGAAAAATGGTGATCAGGCAGAAGCCGCCGGGGTTGCGTTCTGGGCTGGTCGGTGTTCGCAGAAGGTCAAAGAGATGACGATGAGGGCAGCGGCATGAGGCCATTTTTCAGTTATTATGGTGCAAAATGGACGGGGGCGAAGCATTATGGACCGCCGCGCCACGATCTGGTGATAGAGCCATTTGCTGGATCTGCGAGCTATTCAACTAGATGGGATTGCAAGCGTGTCAAGCTTTACGACGTGTCTCAGGACATTTGCGAATTGTGGTCATGGTTGATTGGTTGCAGATCGCAGGACGTTGCCAATATACCAGATAGATTTGAAGACTATTCCGAAGTTTTGCAGCTTGAAAGAGGCCCGCAGCTTTTGACGCGCTTCTGGATTTCAAAGGGGCGTGCTGAGCCTTCTCAAAAACTATCTCCGTGGTATTTCCAGTGGAGGAACTCTGCAGATTGTAGGGTGTGGGGTCCCGCAGTCAAACGCCGAATAATAGATCAAAAGCCTCTTATTGAGAAATGGACAATCGAGCGCAAAGCTTGGTGGGAGATCGATGTCGAAGATGCGCATTGGCACATAGACCCACCATACAACAACGAAGCTGGGCGGAGGTACCCGCATTCGTCTGTAACGTACTCTTCGCTCGCTGCATGGTGCAGAGGCCTGCCGGGAGAAGTAGATGTTTGTGAAAACGTCGGAGCGGATTGGCTCCCTTTTGAGCCCCTTTATCAGGTCGTAACGTCCCGCGGCCGTCGTAATGGCGCAGTCTCTCTTGAAGCTGTTTGGAGGAACGCTGCATGACAGACGAAGCAGAAGAGCCAACCGGCGATGTCATGACAGATTTAGACGCCCAACACGCGATAGAGGGTTTTGTGTGTTGGATAAGGAATGTGAAGGCAAAGCGAGGCGTGGGAAAAATGGGAGGGCGGCGTCGTGGCAAAGCTTACTAAAGCGGAAGCCAAGCTTCATCAGCAGGCTTGCGACATTCTTGCGAAAGATGTGCTGTCTGAAGACGAAAAGCTTTTTGTGCTGGATAACTGGCAGGAGTCCGCATCGCACGTCAATACCGTTGCAGGAGCGTTCTTCACTCCATTTGATCTTGCTCGTGACTTCGCTATAGAGACGTATCCAGGCCGCATAATCGATCTTTGTGCTGGCATAGGCGCGCTTTCGTTTGCAATCCGCTGCAAGCACCAGTGGGACAAAGCGGAGCTTGATTTAACGTGCATAGAGATCAATCCGGATTATGTTGCTGCTGGACGCAAGATCCTGCCGGAGGCCAATTGGATACAGGCGAGCGTTTTTGATGTTCTGGAGATGGGGCTAGGCCATTTTGATGTTGCGGTAAGTAATCCGCCGTTCGGCAGGATACAGCGGCCAGATGGGAAGCGAGCGCCGCGGTACACTGGAGCGGAGTTTGAATTTCACGTCATAGACATAGCCGCACATTTGGCCGAATATGGTGTCTTCATTCTTCCACAGATGTCGGCTGGCTTCAAATATAGCGGCTCTCAGGAGTACCGCCGAGATACGTCTGGCAAAGCGGTGGATTTTCAGAGTTCTACGGGCATTTACTTAGGGCCTTCCTGTGGAATTGATACAGCCTTTTACAAGGACAAGTGGAGAGGTGTTTCTCCTATTTGCGAGATTGTTTGCTGCGAATTCGAGGAAAAGGAAATCGCAGCAGGTGCTAAACCTGGGCAGTCTATTGACGCTGCGGAAGGCTCGCCATTGCCGATAAGTTATAAGCAGCAATTGAACTTGTTCGGGGATGTCGCATGAATGCACCAGCACGTCGGAAGAGCTTTGATGGATTATCGCAGGAGGGACCAAGACAGCTAAAGAGCCAAGTCGACAACGAAGCGGATCTGCTCGGGGCCATACTGTTCAACAACGCGGTGCTGTCAAAGGTTGGCGATCTAGAGCCGAAGCATTTCGAGGAGCCACTTCACCAGCGGATTTACGAAGAGATCAAGCGCATAATCCAAGCCGGGAAGAAAGCCACTGCGATCACACTCAAGAACGCTATGGCCGATGTCGAGAAGGTCGGAGATATCACCTTCTCGGAATACATCTCACGGATGGTAACGCACTTCGCGCCGGGGTTTGAGAGCCAGCTATCAGCGGTCATTCGTGAGGCCTACGCCAGACGGGAAATGATTAGCACCGGACGGACGTTGCAGGAGTACGCGTTTGTCCACGAAACGGAATTGATGTCATGCATTGTCGATCTGGAAAAGCGGTTTAGGGCTACAGCGGCGGCCCTTGAGGCTCAGGACGAATTCAACGATGAGGCAGTGCTAGACAGCTATCTGTCTATGATCACCGGAGATGCTGAAGGCGGGGATGATGGCGTTCCGATGCCATTCCCGGAAATGGAGTATCTGGCAAACGACAATATGCTCAGGCCGGGGCGTATCTACGGCATCCTTGCGGCGAGCGGTGAAGGGAAGACATCGTTGACGCTGCACATGTGCCACGCAGCGGTTATGGCCGGCCACCCTGTCTGCTTCTTTTCGTATGATCAGGACAAGAACGAGATCCTGGCGCAGATGGCGGCACAGAACACAGGCGTCCCATTTACGTCGCAAGTGCAGAATTCTCGGAACAGGCCAAGGCTATCGCAGCACGACATAGACAAGGCTTACAGATACGTAAATAACCTCAAGAGACATCCGTTCGATATCATCGACTGCACGACAAAGGACACGGTGGCGCGGTTAGAGGTGAAGATGGATGCTTTCCTTAATCGCCGGGCTAATGGAAAGACGCCGCTGTTTGTGTTCGACCACATCAGGGCCATCAAGCCCGAAGCGCAGGGAGACGAAGGCTCGAAGGCGCTACAGGTTGGGCAGGACATCAAAGGGGCGATGAAGCACAGGAAAGCGGCGGGCTGGATTTTGCAGCAGCGCTCGACAACTGGACTTAAGCGGCCAAACCCTCGCCCGGCGACAACAGACTTGTACGGTGGGGATGCGGCAAGACAGCCATTCGATACGATCTTCTACCTATTCAGGGCAATTGAACACATGGAAGAGCAGCTAAAGACAGCGCCAGATGAAAAGGAAGCCGGCCATATCAAGGCGCGGTTTCGGTCGATCTACGGTGACGACGTGCCAGACATTGAGCCATTTGTAGAGCTTGGCCTAGTCAAGAGCCGGTTCGGGAATAGGAAGCTTCGAAAGCTGCTGAAGTTTGATCCGGAATTCACGCGCTTTTCGAGCATTGACCAGCGCAGGCAGGGAGGTATGTTTTGACCCAAAAACTCAAGGTTCTTGACCTTTTTAGCGGAATAGGCGGCTTCTCTTTGGGACTTGAAAGAACCGGCGGGTTTGAGACGGTCGCGTTCTGTGAGATTAACGCGAAACGACGCCAAGACATTGCCGATCAATGGCCGGGTATCCCGATCTTTGACGATGTCAGAAACATCCATAGGAAAAGCTATAGAGGGGTTATAGATGTCATCACAGGTGGCTTCCCATGTCAGGACATTTCAATCGCAGGGAAAAGGGAAGGAATTCAAGGAACCAGAAGCAACCTGTTCTACCAGATTATCAGACTGCTTCGCATCTTTCGACCAAGATACGCAATCTTGGAAAACTCAGCAGATTTGCTTACTGGAGCAAATGGAGCATGGGCATCAGCCGTATTCGGGGCCTTGGCCAAGATCCGGTATAATGCTGAGTGGCATGTCATTCCAGCTTCCGGACTTGGTGCCCCGCACGAAAGGGAAAGGGTCTGGATTGTTGCTACCGACGCCCGTAGTGGGCTCAAAAGAAGCACACCACTTCTTGGACGGAGGTTCACGCGCACGGGCAAAACTGCGGCGATTGTTGCCTACGATTACTGTGAACGGGAATTACAATCGGGTTGGAGCTTCCGAGACAAGCGGGGACGGGTTGTACACGATCCTTTCAAAGCTTGGCCTGAGACTTGGGTCGAGAAACTGTCACATCTTCGCAGCTTGGATGATGGGGTATCCTCCGGATTTTCTAATCAAACGGCCGGAAGGTTCGGGAACACAGTCATCCCCCAAATTCCTGAACTCATCGGATACGCAATCCTAGAGGCTATGAAGAATGAGCAATGAACCACACGCCCGCGCCATTATCCTAACCACTGGCAGATGGGCGGCAGAATTCAAACCAAGCTGGCGAACGACATACCAGAAGGTCAAAGGCGAGATCAAAGGCCGATATGGCATTCTCACATGGAATAACGCAAAGGACGCAGAAATTTCCGCATGGAGGGCGCTCAATGAGTTTGAGCATGGGACAATTCGCAGCGATAGGGCTTTGACTGTCATGGAACAGGCTGAGGCAGAGTTTAACCGTATTTTTGGAGAGAGAGCTTGAGTGAGAATAAGCAAGAGCCGGTGGCGGTGAAGATAAAGCCGCTACATTGGTACGGAGAACACCACCGTGAATATGCCTACGCTTTGTTTGGCGGAAGCTATTCAATCACTCGTTACGCAGGGATGGCGAAGCCGTACCAATTAGAAAAGCGCGGATTTGATGGATCTTTGCAGCAACCTTTTGCTACGCTCGAAGCCGCCCGCGCCGCCGCCAAAGCCGATTACGAGAGCCGCATCCTCTCCGCCATCGAACCCGCGCCTGACCTCGCCGCCGAGAATGCGCGGCTGCGTGAGGCGCTGTCAGGAATTAAGACGGTTGCCGCTCAGGCTCATAGGCACAGAAGCAATGCGGGAAAAGAGGCAATGTTTCTTGCCGTAATTGAGCAGAGGGCAGACGCAGCCCTCAACGGAGACAACACATAATGCAATGGGAATTCCACCACGCCCAACCACGAACAGGGTCTGAGGTGATAGCGCTAAGGAATGCGGTAAGGAGGCGTCTATTTGACCCACAGACGCGGAAACGCGAGATCAAGCATGAGCAGCCACCAAAGCCTGAAACTCGCGCTGTGGGACCATGTGAGCCGCAGGCGTGGCTAACTGAGGAGCCATTCGAGCATGTTCGAGCCTTCTACGCGGCAACTGGTAAGGCTCGGGGAGTTCGCCAATACCTTGACCGACGCTTAGCCGAGATCGGTATGACGTTTGAACAGATGACCAAAGGCGGCAGAAACCAGCATGTGGTCATGACGCGGCAGTTGATGTGCTATGAACTGAGAGAGCACTTCAGCCTGTCATGGCCTGCTATCGCAAAAGCTGTAGGATTGGCCGACCACACCACGCCTTTATGGTCTTATCGTAAGATTGAGCGGATGAAGGCGGATGGAACATTTGCCGATGTCTACGGAGACGGAAAGCGCCGATATAAACTCACGGAAAATGATCTATCCATCATGAAGCAGATCAGGGAATTCGGACAGGCTGGCACGGCTAAAATCCAAGGGCATAGCGTCAAAACAAGGCTGTATTGTCTGCGTCGGAATGGTATCATCTATCTTGCGGAAGGAAACCCGCGTTACCTGTGGTCACTGACGAGCGAAGGCATGAGAGCGCTGGAGGATCGCGGGCTATGATCATCAAGAGATACCGCCCGATCGCATGCAACGCTGTTCCTAGCGGAACTATGATGATTGCCGACAAAGACGGTGATTATGTCCGTTACGACGAAGCCAAGCGCCTTGTAGATGACGCCATGCAAACTAGCGTGATAACAGCACAACTTTTAGAGCGGGCCGTTGCGGTCCCAGATATAGGCTAAGGAGAGGGAAATGGGAAAATACGCTGAGATTATCGATAGGCTCGAAAAGGCGACGGGGCCGGATCGAAATATAGATGTCTTTGCTTGGACATTGATTATTGGCATAAAGCCTCGCCACACTTTTTTCGCCGGAAGAGATGAGCATGTAGAAAAAATCACCGCATCCATAGACGCCTCCGTTGCGCTGGTGGAGAAGATGCTGCCGGGCTGGGCGCACGGATACGATAAAGGCCAAAAGACTTGCATTGGTTTCGTTGATCGGCATGACTTCAACGACAGGATTACTGGCGCAAGGTTCACGGCAACCGGAGCTTCAGCGCCTATAGCCATTCTCATCGCCCTATTCAAAGCCCTAGAGGCAAAGGAGAGCGGTGATGTCTGATATAGTGTATCTTATTTTAGCTGCCGCCGACAGGCGATGCGCCGAAATCACCTCTCTAAGAGAAGAGAACAAGCGGCTAAAAGAGGTGCTGGAGCCTTTTGTTGCGTATTTTGAAGGAAAGCGAGATTTTTATAGCAGGAGATACAAAGACCGAGATCTTGGGCACCGAAACTTCGATAAAATGCCGGATGGTTGGACCATAGATGGCGGATCATTTAATATGGGTGTCTACAGGCGAGCCCGCTACGTTGTTAGAGGAGACGGACAGTGAGAACATCAGGTGAGCTGCGTTACGAGCTGCGCAGGGCCGAGGAACGTGAAGCGAAGGCAAAAATTGAGTGCACTTCATGCGACGGGAAAGGCTGGGTTAATGACACTACATACGATCGAAGCGGTAATTATGTCCGGTGCAGAGTTTGTTATGGGACAGGGTTACCTAGCCAGGATGTAGAGCATATAATAGCCGCCGCCTTGAAAGAGTATTTGAAGCCTTCTTCTGAGGAAAGAAGAGAATAGCGATGGAAACAGTTCAGGCGCTTTCTAAGCCGATCACAAATCGAGAGGCCACGGCGATACTCAATGAGTTGGGCGTCGCCATCGTGGCGAAGAATGTACGGCCGAAACCAGGGGAAACGCGATCGGTACCGACACTACAGCGGATAGTCAGAAAGCACGGGGCGGATCATGCGAGAGAGGTTATCATGATGATCAGCCAGAGTGAAAACAATGCAAGCGCGCTGGACGAGGTTTCCATAGGCGCGGTATCTGATGTCCTCCTAGCCATCAAACGCTCGTATGCGGACCTGTATGAGAACGACATCGACAAGATATTCATGTTTTTCGACGCCACTCCGATAGCGACAATCCGAGCACGATATACGGATGGCCTTGAGGGCATTGTAAACAGGAGATCAGCATTAGCCGGGATGCTATTTGAGAGAGTAATCCGGATTTTCAATGAGAAGCAGCAAGACTGGTTGGATGATAGGAGGGTGAGAAATGGATAATGCTCCGGGTATAGACTGCGAACGAAAAGACGCCTTGATTTTCCGATGCAAGTTCGAGCCAAGGTATGATTTGTCTGCCGCAAAACTCCCAGGTTACGGGGAGGTGAAAACGCATGATAAGAGTTTCTTGGAGGCTTTCCGCGACAAGACTTACGTGAGAGATGTGTGCGTTAGATGCGGGAGAACAATTGAGCGCGACGATAGGAGAGTAGCGAGATGAGCGAGGCTGAAGGCGAAATTACAATTGGCGACGTATTGAAGGCCGCGGGGCATCTGGCAGGAGCGGCACGGTACGTAACTGGTGGACGTGATGTAAATGGTTTTTCGGTATCCGTCCCCAGCATTTACAACGTTCATCACGCTGTAAAAGAGCTTGAACGGGCGCTTGATGCATATGATGTCCTGATGATTGAATTGGCTAGGCAGGAGAAGGCGAGATGAGTGAGAACAAAGAGAAAGCGGCGGTGAGGGTGAACAGTCTTCATTGGGGCAGAGGAGATTATGTCTACGCTAGGCTTGCCCCGATGCCGTTCGGCTACTGCATAGGAAAAGAAGACGGCAAATTTTGGCTAACTATTGACGGCGTACAGGACCAGATACACACGCCGTTCAAAAGTGAGAACGAAGCCAAATCCGCAGCCCAAGCCGATTATGAACGCCGCATCCTAAGCGCAATTGAGGTGACAGAATGACAAGAGACGAGATCATCGAAGTCTTCCTAGTCGCGGCAGATGCAGACCGCCGGCTTCCCAATACAGCCAAGCCCGCAACGCTCAAGGCGATGAACCTCGGCGCGGTGCATTCTTACGAAGAGATGCTTCATTGGGGAACAGAACGGCTCCACGAGGCGGCGTGGGAATGGCTAGACCCTGCAAAGCTCAGAGTGACCCGCAATCAGGTGGGTCTATGGCTGGCGTCAATGGAGCTTATCAAACTGTGTGAGAACGAAAAGAACCGGCGGGCGTTGTTCGCATGGGCGCGGTCTCAAGCCGGCTCAGGATCGTTCTCAAGATGGTGCCGTCGTGTTGAGGGTATATCCCGGCAGCTTGGAGATTGGCGGAAGAACGCGGCTATCTCTCAGATAGAATTGGCTTTTCGCAGCAAAGTAGATTTGCATAAAGACAGAGCCGAATATTCTGACTTTACAGAATGGCCTGAAATCGGGCATAAAACAGATAAGATCAGGGTGTTTCGCGACTATGATGCATCGGCCATGTACCGATGCTACTTCGATGAAGAAATCGCAGGAACGCGCACTGTAGAGACAGCCGACCGCCGGGCGCGCAAGGCTAGCCAAGCGGCATAGGAAACAAAATGAAGCGGAATTCATCTTCAAGTTCGAGTTTGCAGTCGTCCCGTTAATGGGATGATTGCGCTTGCGCGGAAGGTGCCGCTGAATGGCCGGCAACTGGTCTTGAAAACCAGGGTGACCTAACGGTCAGGGGTTCGATCCCTCCACCTTCCGCCATATGGTATCGTGGCAGAGTGGAAATGCAGCGGGTTGCTAACCCGCCGAGACCGAAAGGTTGCGAAGGTTCGAACCCTTCCGATACCGCCATATTTTTGGGAGAGGCAAATGACCACACACGACAAAATCGATCTTGCTGGCCGCGCTCTGGTGTTTGGAGCTATCGCAGCATTCTGCGGATTGGGCCTTGTGATTGGCCTTGATCTCGTGGCTTGGTTGGTGCAGGCTTCGATTTAGTTTACCCCGGATGGGGTTACGTAGAGGGCAAGAGCCGGGTTCAAATCCTGGCGCTCGAAAGAGTTCGGATAGAACTGGTATAGTCCGGCCCGCGTTATTCGATGATGAGATCAGGACGGCGGCGCAAGTCGAGAAGGTTGGGTATCTCGGCCATTCCGTTCTGCACATATCCGCTACTGGCGGGCCAGTATTCAGACCGTCCCGAATTCCCTCCGCGTGGATTAACCGGATGCTGGCGAAATAACAGGGGCGTCTTTCTAGCGGACTGTGAGCGGAAGGCAACGACCGACACAGCGCAATGATGAAAGCGTCCTTGGCCAAGATTACCATGGAGCACTTAGGCCCGCCCGAGATCGAGGCCTGTTACTATCAGTTTGCTCCTCACGCGGCTCGGCGGTGGTAAACAGTCCCCTCCTGCGCTCCATTGAGAGCGCCAACTGGTCGGCAGAGATGTCGACCTTTTTCTTTTGAGAGATGGCGATGACTGATGTGGTGGCGGTCGCAAAGCATGCTGGCGTTGCTGTTCTTGGTGACGGCGAGGTGCTGCGCATAACAGATTTCTTTGATATCGAAGGAAATGATTGTGAGTGGGTTGATGCAGTTTCTGCGGTGGCTGGCCCAACGAAAGAGGGAAAATGGATCGCCATTGATCTGGATGGATATGGCGCGGTTCAAATGCAATGATCGCTCCTGCTAAAGCCATATTCGCGGTAGGCCTGCTTCTCATAGCTATCCTACTCGGCGCTCTAGTTGCCAATACGGCTAAAGCATCAACGCCGGCAGATAATGAGACAGCATTCTTTCGGCCAGAGAAGCCCGCACACGCGGGGAAACTGTGGGAAGGTAGCCAACCACTCCCGTGCAACATCCCGCGCTACAGGCTCGCGTATTTACCGATATACGTGATGGATGAAAGCGGAAGGCTTGTTTATGCAGGGGCCTATGTCGTCAGACAAAGGTGCTAGTGGATTATTCATCTCCATATTTTTCCCATGCCTCAAGCACGGACTGCATTTTCAATCGCCAGCCATCTTTGAACGCACTGCGGAACTCAATTAGGCACTCTTTCGATAGCCTAAGGGTTACGGCTTCTTTCGCGTTGCCGGATGGCTTACGCACATTCTTGTTTTTCGCGGCGCTCATCTCGATGGATCTTGTGAGCGCCTCAAGATGTTTGTTTACGAGTTTTTGGCCCGCTTGTTTGTCCAGTTTGGTTGGCGGTTGTACCGATTGCTTTCTGATCATCGTGTAGCTCCAAGTTTCGTACACAAACCGTATACCAAACCGTACACGCAAATTCAACTGGTGAAGCCAGAGAGACGACAAAGGAAACGACAATGCCGGCAGCTAAAGGCGGACTAGAGGCGATCGCGCCATACGGATACGCATGGGCGGTTACCCCTAGCGATAGTGCCGATCTCTCATCGGAGACACGCGCCATTTATGTAGGTGGCGCTGGGGCTGTGGCCTGCCAGATGTATGACGCTGCGACGAACAAGCTGGCGTCGGTAACATTCGCTGCCGTTCCAGTTGGGACGACGCTCGAAATCAAAACGTCTCGCGTGTTGTCGACCGGAACAACGGCAACCAATCTCGTCGCCCTGGCATGACGCACCACACTCTAACGGCATCTGTCCCTCAGCACATTTACGGATACGTCGACAGCCGCATAACTCACGGAATGGATGAAGCATACAGCGGGCAATATGAGCCGTGTGTCATCATCGGCATTACGTCGAGGCCATCGCGTGTTTTGTGCTTTTCCATCCTGTGCGAGAGCGGGGCTAAGTGGAGCAACATTCCTTTACACATGGTCCGTCATGAGCTACCTTTAGACGGATCAAAGCAGCACGAATTGAGCGATTTGCAGTGCTGGGACAATTTCGATTACGACTTCTCGGTATATCGCTTGGACTACCTTCGGGAAATGGCCTGCGAATACCTTACGCCAAGCGGCGAGAAAGTTCCGGCATCGTATTGGTTCGCTCTGGAGCATTCCGACAACGGGTTTTCCAACTACCCTCCGCAGCACAAGGAATTCAACATCCTGCTGCTAGAGGACGGAAGCGGACAGATCGCCGCGATGCCAAACAATCGGATATTCTGGAAAGACGATAGTTTCGTAAAGCGTCCAGAGAAGTACGATTACAAGGTAATGCCGCCAATCACATGGCATGCGGAAGACAGTCGCGCAAACCCGCAAGAGACCGCGATTACACAGGATTGATTGATTAATGCCAGCCGGTCGCCCGACCTCCTATCGCGAGGTATATTGCAATGAAGTCATTAGCCACATGGCTGAGGGCGCGAGCCTGACTTCATTCGCTGCCGATATTGGAGTGGCGAGGTCAACTATTAACGAGTGGATGGCAAATAACCCTGAATTTTCGGAAGCCGTAAAAATAGGCAAGGCTAAATGTGCGGCATGGTGGGAGAGAATTGGCCGCGAAAATGCACAGACCGGCGGCGGGAATGCAACGCTAGTCATCTTTGGCCTGAAGAACATGGCGGCGGAGGATTGGAGAGAGAAGTCCGAACAGGTCGTGACATTCTCTCATGAGGACGCATTGAGCGCGCTAGATGGATGACAGAGAGAAAGCAATCCGCCTAAAGCTGCGTGACGACTTCCCTCACTATGCGCAGAAGTGCCTCAAGATCCGCAACAAGAGCGGGTCAGTCAGCCACATGGCTCTTAACCGGGCGCAGCTTTACCTGCACGAGCAGTTAGAGGCGCAGAGGGCCGCGACTGGCCGAGTTCGCGCTTTGGTGCTGAAGGGCCGACAGCAGGGCATCTCGACATATGTCGGCGGTAGGTTTTACCACAAGGTCACTCATAGACGGGGAACGCGTGTCTACATCCTCACGCATGAGCAGGACGCCACGAATAACCTGTTCGGCATGGTCGAAAGGTATCATGAGAATTGCCCGCAACTGGTTAAGCCGGAAACAGGCACCTCCAATGCGAAAGAACTAAGCTTCCCGCGTCTAGATAGCGGATATGCAGTCGGAACGGCTGGGTCCAAGGCTGTAGGGCGCTCGCAGACAATCCAGCTATTCCATGGCTCAGAATGCGCGTTCTGGCCCAATGCTGCTGCCCACTTTGCAGGTGTCGTGCAGGCTATCCCGGATCTTCCTGGGACAGAGATCATTCTGGAAAGCACGGCTAACGGCGTCGGCGGCGAGTTCTATGAGAGATGGCAGCAAGCGGAAGCCGGTATTGGCGATTACATTGCGGTATTCATCCCTTGGTTCTGGCAGGATGAATATGCGCGTCCGGCGCCTGATGGGTTTGCCGTCGATGCGGAAGAGCGCGAATATATGGAGACCTATGGGCTGTCTCTGGAGCAGATGGTTTGGCGGCGCGCCAAGATTGCCGAGCTAAAGGACGCGGCCTTGTTCAAGCAGGAATATCCAGCCACGGCTGCAGAGGCTTTCCAGATGAGCGGGCATGATGGCTATATCGCTCCGGACGTGGTCATGAAGGCTCGCAAGGCGACGTGTGAGGCGATCGGCGCGCTTGTGCTTGGGGTTGACCCGTCGCGCTTCGGTGATGACAGGTTCTCAATTGCTTGGCGTCGAGGACGCAAGGTTTCGAAGATCGAAAGCAAGGATAAGCTCGACAACGTAGCCGGTGCGAACTGGGTCAAGCAGATCATTGATGCGGACAAGCCCGATAAGGTATTCATCGACGTTGGCGGTCAAGGTGCCGGCGTGTATGACATCCTCAAGTCATGGGGTGATCCATACAGCAAGGTATGCGAGCCTGTTGATTTCGGTGGATCTCCACAGGCAATGGATATAATATTGCCGAACGGCGAGAAAAGACCTGGGCCTTATAACCGCCGCGCTGAAATGTGGATGCGGTCTAAGGATTGGCTGGAAGACCCGCTCGGGGCAGATATCCCCGACAGAGACAGCCTTCAGGTCGATGCGTGTACGCCGTCATATCGGTACGATGCAAACCAGTATTTGCTCATTGAGAGTAAAGAGCAGATGCGCAAGCGCGGGTCACGGTCTCCGGATGAATGGGATGCCGTGGCATTGACGTTCGCGGCCCCTGTTGCAGTCAGGGTAAAAACAGCGCCCACGCCAGTTCGGCAGGTTGCCGGCGGATGGATGGGCGCAATCATAGGAGCGATAGTTTGCGCAGGGACTTTATTGCAAGCGCCTTATCCTCTGATTTAGAGGATTGCATCTTGTGGCCATATGCGGTTAGGAAAACGACAGGATACGGCGCGCATTCCGCCATAGTTGAGATCGCCGGCGAGCGCAAGAAGCGTAATTTTGACGCGCATAGGTACGTTTGTGAGGCCGCGCATGGCAAACCTGCTCGTGGATTTGAGGCGGCGCATCGTTGCGGAATAAAGCTCTGCGTTAACCCAAGGCATTTGTATTGGGCGACCCACGAGGAGAACATGCAAGACGCCAAAGCCCACAGAAAACTAGTTGGTGGTGGTGCTTCTAGGCAAAAATTGTTTGCTGAGCAGATTTCAGAAATTGCGTCGTCACCGCACAGCATTTTGTATTTTGCAAAGAGATACGATATGGAGCCATCTCACATCGCCAAAGTCAGAAGGGTGGCCAGAGAGAAGGCGGTAGCTAATCAGACAAATGGTTGAGCTAAACGAGAGAGCGAGAGAGATGACAACGGAAATCAAACATGGCCCGCTTTATCGGGCGTCACTGCAAGACCAGCAGCTAGCTTCGCTTGAATGGCGACGCACGGCAGACCAAGACCCTGAAGTCATCAAGTACAGGGAGTTCATGGTTTCCTATGGGAAGGCATCGGCGTTCGATTGGATGAATGCAGTGAACGCGCGCGACAGGCGTTGCAGGATAAGCAACATAGTAATGAAATCCCCATCCGCTAGCCTCTCCTAGCGGTAGATCGCCGTAATGGCGCATCCTCCCGCCGGCTGGTTTCTCTCGCTCCAGCCGGCGGGGGTTCAAACAGCGAGAGCAAAGCGAGATGATCCAATGAAAAGCGAAGCGATGACCATGCAGCAAGCGCGCGTTGAGGCGCTTAAGATTGTGAAGCCCTCAAACAACCCGCGCCTTATCGATGTCTATACGGCTGAGATACTAGCCAAGTACATCCTCAACGGGGTGCCGAATGAAGAGCCGTTGTGAGTGGAGTTGAACAGGCCATAACGACGAAAGCGAGAGAGAGCGATGCAGATTGAACTGGGCAAATCGTACAGAACTGACGACAGTCGGAAACTCCGGACGGCAGGGCTGAGCGGCGGGGATGTTTTTGAGTTTCTAGCCATTTTCCAAGAGGGTGATTGGGTCTATGTGGCTAGTAACGGCAAGTATTTTGGGCCTGTTTCGTCTGGCTGCATAGTAGCTGAATGGGGTGTCAATACAGAAAAGCGAGAGATCGATGAAGATTGAAGAAGGAAAGTTCTACAGGACGAGAGACGGGCGGAGGATCTTTGGTATAGAGAAATACGGCACCCCTGCTGTCCCGTTTTTGGGAAGGCTAGCGGATGGCTGTTTGGGCTGGGATTGGGTTCATATAAAGGCCAACGGCGAGTTCTTTACCCCTATCTTAAGGGGAAAATTCCAGTGGCCGGTTCCGACGGGGAAAATTGTTGCCGAGTGGACCGAAGAAGACGCCACAAGCATTCCTAATGCGCGCATTGAGGCGGCGCAGGCTGACGAAGCCATGCGGCAAACTATTCCATTGACCATTACGCGAGAAGTCACGTACAGCCCGTCATCGACTTCATTTGAGGTTGACGCTGTATGCGCGATTATGGCGCTGGTAGATGATATTCTAGTCGTTGATCCAAGCGAGGTAGTGGCTGGCCGTGGCGCTAAGGTCGCCGCTGCTTTGCGTTATGTAGCTGATGTAGTGGATCGCGCCAATGGCTGACAACGTGGTTGAACTTCGCCCTGAAGAAAAAGAAACGCTGATCTATCACTGCGGAGAGTGCGGCAGTACGACGTTTTACCTGCTCTCTGATGGTCATTCGGAATGCGCTGCATGCAATGGGCTAGATGCTGGTGGAGAATGGGTTACCCGCCTTGAGGATGATCCTCGCTCGCCAGAGAAGGACAACGGCGGGGCCTTTAACGTCAAGAACTATGGAACGCCTATCTTCGCTCGTGAGCGTGTCATCAAGACGATCAACCAACGCAAGGATGAAGTAGCCTTAGTTGCGGCGTGGTGGTCGAATGGCGGCATGACACTATGGGAGTGCGCGGAGACGCCAGAGCAGCAAGCGTGGTGCGTGGAGAGGCTTCGCGAGGCGGCTGACAATCTGGCGCTTCGCAAGGTGGAGGGCGCGTGATGGTGTATGATTGCGATACTCGCTTCCCGAAACTTGAGCAGGAGATCCAGGAGTTCCGGCGGGATAAGTCGGATAGAGAGGCTGCTTTCAAGCAAATGAACGAGATTAACCGCTTGCAGCGGGGGTGCGAGGTTAAGCAGAAACCTGCAAACAAGTTCATATCACTACGGGAAGCCGTCTTGATGATGTGTGACGAAGCTGAAAAAAATGGCGCTTTGGCTCAACTAGTTGAGGGGATGATCCATGGTTAGCTTTGATTGGGACGCCTTCAGCCCTGAGTTCCAAGCCAAATACAACCGCATTCGATCAATCCCGGGCTTGGGCCAGAATGTACGGGCTCTGACAGAGTTCATCATGGCCTGCATTGAGGAGAGAGAGCGGATGCAAGCGGATAGCGAGCCGGTTGAGACTGAGCCGGTAAAGCGGCGCGGTCGACCGCCGAAGGATAAACAGGCATAAACTCCATAAACTAGCGAGAGAGAGTGAGAGATGACTAAGGTAAAGCTTGTAGACGCTGAAACGTTTATCCGTGTCGTCGGAGCCGGGCGACGTGGCAGAGCGTACATCACGCATGGCGGCGTGTACTGGTTCCGAGATGCCGAGATTGGCGATCAGGTTTGGGAAACGCAATACGCAACCATTCCAGGGAATTCAAATGGCAAGTTTATCGTCGTTTGGGTGCCGGCGGAAAGCAAACTGTTCAAAGATTGCCAAGCGCTATTTCCCGCTGATAAGGTTCTTGCGCTGGACGAGGACCGGTACGCAGACTTGATATACGAGGCATATCGCGCTGAGGCGGCGTAGCTAATCCTATGCTGCCTCCTAACATATGCATGGCCTAGCCGCCCAACACAGCCGCCCACTGAGGCGGCTTTTTTAATGCCCAGAGGTACGAATGGCCGATGACCTGAAGGAAGCGCGCGACGCCTTTGAGCGCTGCATGAATGCGGAGAAGGAGAACCGCATCACGGCCAGGGATGATATCGATTTCGCCATGCTTAATAAGCAGTGGCCGGCTGAAATCCGTCAACAGCGCGAGATTGAACACCGCCCTATCCTGACCATCAACAAGCTGACGGCTTTCATCCGCCAAGTAGTCAACGATAGTCGACAGAACAAGCCGAGCATCTACGTTGCTCCGGTGGATAGCGGCGCAGACATTGAGACGGCGAACATCCTTGAGGGGATCATTCGCAACATTGAAGCAATCTCGTCGGCTGATGTCGCCTATGACACTGCTGTCGAACAGGCGGTTTCGTCGGGCTTTGGATATTGGAGGATTAAGCTCGACTACGCCACAGACGATGCTTTCGACACCGACATTATGATTGAGCGCATCGCCAATCAGTTTAGCGTCTACGGCGACCCGAATTCGACGGCTGCCGATAGTTCTGATTGGGATGTTTGCTTCGTCACGGATCGCATTCCGAAGAAGGTCTATGAAAAGCGCTATGGCGAAGATCGTGGCGGCATAGACTGGGATAGCGAAAGCTGGACAAGCCTGAACACGAACTGGCTGAACGATGATAGCGTTACGATCGCTGAATGGTGGCGTCGATATGACGTTGACCGAGAAGTGGCGCTTCTTACGGATGGGCGTGTTTTCCCGGTTGAGGATCTTGAGACAAATGACGCCCTCGCTACGGCATTGGCCGAAGGCGTGATCAAGGTTGAAAAAACCCGTACTGTGCGTTCGAAGCGGGTTACTCAGACGATTATTTCAGGCGCTGAGGTGCTTGAGGAGGAGAAAGAGTTCCCCTGCCGTTATATCCCGGTTGTGCCGGTCTATGGCAATGAAATCATTGTGGAAGGCAAGCGATATTTCCGCTCGCTAATCCACAACGCCAAAGACGCGCAGATGATGTTCAATTTCTGGCGTACTGCAGCAACAGAGCTTGTTGCTCTTGCCCCTCGTGTTCCGTTCATCGGGCATGAAACCGCTTTCTCGGCTGACCCGAATTGGGCGACCGCAAACGCTCGGTCGCATGCCTTCCTTATGGTTGCCGATGGGCAGCAATATCCGCAGAGACAGCCGCTCGATGGTGGCGTTGCGGCTGGCGCTTTACAAGAGGCCCTAAACGCCTCAGATGACATCAAAGCGATCGTCGGGATGTACGATGCATCTTTGGGCGCTCGGTCCAATGAAACCTCTGGACGGGCCATTATGGCGCGCAAAGCAGAGGGCGACGTTGCTACGTTCCATTTCATCGACAACTTGACCCGCGCCATCAAGCATACAGGCCGGATCTTGATCGACATGATCCCGCGCGTCTACTCGGGCGCTAAGGTCATGCGCGTCCTCGGAGAAGACGGCAAGGCGAAAAACGTACCTGTCAATCAGCAGTACATGCGCGATGAGAACGGCGGGCCGATCATGGATGCGAATGGCAAGCCGGTTAACGATAGCGAAAACACTGAATTGCAGAGCGCAATTATCGCCATGCATGATCTAGCGACCGGGAAATATGACGTTGTCGTCAAGTCTGGCCCTAGCTTCACCACTCGGCGCGAAGAAGCCGCGTATCAGATGCAGGAAATGATCAGGGCGTTCCCCGCTTCGGCCCCGGTCATTGGACCGGCAATGGCGCGCAACCTTGATTGGCCGCAGGCCGACGACATCGCTGAGAAGCTTGAAAAAATGGTTGGTGGAGAACAGCCGGAAATCCCGCCTGAACTTCAGCAGGCCATTGAGCAGGGGCAAGCGCAAATCCAGCAGCTACAGACCGAAAACGAGCAGTTGAAAAGCGACCAGGGCATCAAGCAAGCTGGCGTTCAGATCGACGCCGCCAAGGTCCGTGTTGATGAGACAAAAGCGCAGGCTGACATGCTTCGCGCTCAAGCTGATCTGATGAATGCGCAGACGGAGAAAGAAAGGCTTGAGTGGGAGAAGATCCAAGCCCAAGCAGCTTTCCTCGCTGAGACGCAGGGCCAAATGCCCGTAATGTAATCCCCGCGCTGAGGGTTAGACGCGCATCCTCCATACTCCAAAAAAGGAAACCCTATGTCGCTTGAACAGGCAAACGCTGTTGAGGCCTCTTCGGATCTGTCCGCAGGCAACCCGAACGCTGAAAGCAACGATCTGGAAACGCGCTTCGCTGGCATTCTCGACCTCGATAGCAGCCCCGCCCCGGAAGCGGATAAGCCTATTGAAGGTGCTGAAGATGCAGCCGACCAGCCAGAAGACCCCGAACTTGAAGCCACCGTTGAAGGCGAGGAAGAGGCGGAAGCCGACCCTTGGGCAGGATACGAAGATTTCGAGTTTGACGGCAAGTCGTACAAGATCCCGACCGAACTAAAGGACGGGTATTTGCGGCAGGCCGACTATTCACGCAAGACGGCAGAAACAGCCGAACGCGCAAGGCAGGTCGAGGCAAAAGAGCAGGAACTGGAAAGGCGTTCCGTTCGCTCTCAGGAGGAATTCGCCGCATCTGTTGAACTGCATCAGGTCACTCAGGCCTTGCAGCAATTCAAGGATATCGATTGGGCCAATGAGTTTCAAAGCAAGCTCAATGATCCTCTCGCCTATCAGGAGCTTCATTCGCGCAAAGTCGTGTTTGACCAACTCCGTGAGAGATATCAGCAGGTCGCGGGATATCTAAACAATGTATCGGCGGAACGCGAAGCTCAAGCGCAGCAAGACACTGCCAAGCGACTTGAGGCAACTCGCAACTTTGCCATGAAAGAAATCAAGGGATGGACACCTGACCTTGATGGAAAAATCACCGAATTCGCCATGAAGGATTTGGGCTTTAGCCGGGATACGCTACTCAATGCGTACTCTCCGGAGATCTATAAGACCCTCCATCTGGCGTATCTCGGCAAGCAAACCCTCGAACGTCAACAGACCGCGAAGCCATCCCAAACGGCGTCGAAGGCAAAGACCACGACGCTTAGCGCAAAGTCTAATCCGCCCGCTCAAAAAGACCCGGCGGATATGAGTGAGGATGAGTTCTTCGCCTATCGCGAGGCGCAAATCGCCCGCAGAAAGTAGATAGATGTCTAACTCTCTTAAGGTCGTATCCATTATCGCGAAGGAAAGCCTTCGCCTTCTGGAAAACAACCTCGTCGCCGCGAAAATCATGAACCGTGGATACGAGGCCGAATATTCGAAGACCGTGAACGGCTATAACGTCGGCGACACGATCACGATCAAGCGCAACACTGAATTTGAAGTTGCTGACGGCGCTGCTCTCGGCTCCATTCAGGACATCACTCAGGGTTCCATGACCCTGCAACTCAGCAAGCGCAAGCACATCCCGTTCCAGCTTTCCACCAAGGAAATGACGACGGACTTCAACCTTGATCGCGTGTCGGAAGACGTTCTCGCCCCGGCAATGATCAAGCTCGCCAACCAGATCGAGCAGGACGCGCTTGGCCTCTACAAGCAAGTTCCGAACTGGGTCGGCACTCCCGGCCAGGTGGTCAACTCGTTTGACGACTTCGCCGCCGGCACCGAACGTCTGAACGAACTGGCTGTTCCCATGGACCAGCGCTATGCAGTCCTGTCGCCTCGCGATAACCGTGGCATGGTTTCCACGCAGACCGGCTTGTATATTCAGCAGGCTGCATCTGAGGCCTACCGCAAGGGCCGTCTCGGCGAAATCGACGGCGCGGATACCTACATGGCGCAGAACGTCGTCACGCACGTTGTCGGGACCGCGACGGGTACTCCGCTTGTCGCCGGCGCTAGCCAGACCTCTGCATATGCGGATGTCAAGGACACGTGGACGCAGACGCTCAACACTGACGGATGGACAAACTCGGTTACGGGCATCCTCAAGGAAGGCGATGTCTTCACGATCGCTGACGTCTACGATGTCAATCCGGTGTCCAAGGCTCAGCTTCCGCACCTGAAGCAGTTCGTTGTTCGCGCAGACGCCAATTCTGGCGCATCCACCGGCCCCGCCGCGCTTACCATCAGCCCGCCGATCATCACGTCTGGCGCGTTCCAGAACGTCTCGGCTGCTCCTGCTGATAACGCGGCTATCACGGTGCTTGGCTCTGGCGGCGGACGCTATCGTCAGAACATGATCATGCATCGCGATGCATTCGCTCTTGCTTGCGTCCCGCTGTATCTCCCGACCGATGGTGCTGTTGCGTCCCGCGCGACGAAGAACAACTTCTCCATCCGCATCGTGAAGCAGTACGACATCAGCACCGACGCGACTGTGTTCCGCGCCGATGTCTTGTACGGCCTCAAGGCTATCCAGCCTTGGCTTGCAACGCGCCTTAGCGGCACTGCTTGATATTTGGTTGGGGGCTTCGGCCCCCTTCCTCACTGGCTTGAGCTTGGGGTTATAAGATGCCGTTTTCAACATATTCCGAGCTTAAAGACGCTGTATCCGAATGGATGGAGCGGAACGATGTGTCTGGTTACGCTGCTGACTTCATCACGTTAGCAGAGGCGCGACTTAATCGCGAACTGAAGGTTGTTGAAACAGACGCCACGCTAACCGGAACGGTTGGCTCCCGTTCGCTTGACCTTTCTGCGCTATCCATCGTTGAGCCGATGAGTTTGTTTATTGTCGATACTGGTTATCGACGTGAATATGAGCTTTCCAGAGTTCCGGATGGTCAGTTCCCGTACGCAGAGAGCAACGGGCAACCTAGCATTTGGGGCGTAGACGGAAATTTCATTGACCTGAATTGCCCGCTCGATGAGCCATACGAATTTCGGTTCCATTATCGCGGTAGATTTGCTCTTTCGGACGCTGCCCCGACTAACTCCCTCCTCCAGAATGACCCCGATATTTACTTGTCCGCTACAATTGTTTGGGGCGGGATGTTCACCGAGGATGACGCTATGGTTGCGCGCTATGCGAACAGCCTGCAGACGTTCATGAGCGAGCGCAAGAGGATTGAAGCCCGCGAAAACAAGGCTCTCCTGACCACTGATCCATTCTTCCGTTACCAAACACAATCCTGGGCGTCCCGCAGATGGTAACAGTCCCGTTCCCTCAGTTTGAGCCAGACAAAAACAGGTTCAACAATGGCGCAACGCCGACGATCATCAACGCTCGGCCTGTGTCTGATGGGTGGGCTCCGCTGCCGTCGTTTCAGCCGACTGTGCCTAATTTCGAGCTTCTGACAGATGAAGATGGGAACATTCTAAGCATTCTTGATGCCGGTTCGGTTTTGATCGATGGAGACGGCGCACCTCTGGATGGGCCGATCCAGCTTTCCGAAGAATGCAGAGGAGCCATTTTCTTCCGCGCAACTGACGGCTCCAGCATCATCATTGCCGGCACGGAAACCAAGCTGTACCGGTTCGACACGTCGTCTTACATCTGGGTGGATATCACTCGCGCGAGTGGTGATTACAATGTCGGCGTAAAAGAGCGCTGGTCTTTCACGACGTTTGGAAACTGGATTTACGCGCAGAACGGCACGGACACGAAGCAGGGATATGAACTTGGCGCGTCAACGCTGTTCGATGACGTTCCTGTCTATGACTACGATGACCCGACGATCACGAATGCTGGGCCTCCTGTGGCGAAATACACGGCCACGGTAAGCAACTTCGTCATGGAGGGTTGCCTCTACGAAAACAACGAGGCCGTCCAGTGGAGCGCGATTGAGAACCCCGAGGCGGGCGTTATTGGATATGACGGATGCGATCAGCAGGTTTTCCCCGATAGCGGCGGGGTAACTGGCATCATCCCGGTTTCGACAGGGGCCGTTGTGTTCTGCCGGCGCGCTATTCACACGCTGAATTTTGCCCTGACATCGGAATACGTTTTCACGTCTCAGCCGATCAACAAATATCGCGGCGCAATCGCTCCGTATGCGATTTGCTCGATCGGCCAGGATGATTTTGTCTGGTATGCGGCGGATGGGTTTTTCCGCAGCGCAAACCAAACGCCGATCGGCGCAGAGCGGGTCAATAGGTGGTTTCGTGAGCGGACATCTGAAGTTTCTCGTGAAGCCATGGTTGCAACGCCAGACTACGCGCGCATGATCGTGTGGTTTAGGTATCAGCGATCAGACGGCGCTTTTGAAACGCTGGGCTACAAATGGGATTTGGATCTGTGGTGTCTGTCTGATGCAGACATGGCGATGCTGTTCCCGGCTGAAACCCCGTCTGTTTCTATTGATGGGGCTGCGGCGCTTTACCAGTCCATTGACGACATCAGCGAGCCTTTCGACAGCACTCGATGGGACGGTGGCGCACAAGAATATGCTGGCATTAGTTCCAATGGTTACATGTGCTTCATGAACGGAGCCAACCAAGCAGTTGTTGTTGAGACGAATGAAATGTCATTGAATGGCGATAGCTTCGCGTTCGTAAATGGTGGCCGGATAGATGGGGACGTTGTTGATTTCACTGCTCGGTTAGATACGACAAACTACAAGGGTGGTGCCTTTGAAACAGGCAATGATCTTACGCCAACTCCTAGAACGAAACGAATTTCGTTTAGAAGCTCTGGCAGGACACATAAGGCGGCAGTTTCGGTCGAAGCAGGAACCTCTTGGTCTATCATCCGAGGCATTGAACTAGATGTTGCAGGCGGTGGAAGGAAATGAGAAATATTCTTATTTGTCACAACCTCCCGTGGCCCCCGTGGAAATCATATAATGCCTCGGCATGTCGTCTAGCAGACACGGCGTCTGCGAATTCGAAAAATAGCCCCAAATACCTGTAAGAGCCACCAACCTTGATGCGAGCGCCCCACTTCTTGGCGCTCTTGTGCCAGTAAACACCCATAACACCACTGGTATTGGTGCTCCTTAGCTTCTGGTTCCGACCGTTCTCTGCATGCGAAACAGGACGCAGGTTTATTAAGCGATTGTCGCTCCTAATCCCGTTTATGTGGTCAATTTGATTTTTTGGCCATTCCTTGTGAGCTAGCATCCAGATTACACGGTGGGCTTGATAGGGGCGACGAAAAATGTGGCCGGTACGATATCCGTAGCCATTGTCAGAAGTAAATGCTTCTGTGTTGGCGTATCTTTTGTTCCACATGCCGCTGTAGACTTCTGCGCCATGAGCGCCCGGCTGGAACCACTCTGTCGTCCGCTCACGCCAGTAAAGCTTACCCGTCTCAAAATCGGGCTTGAAGAGACGTGCAACAATGTCATACGTAAGATCAGCCATTTCGACCTCCTGTAAGGTTGGCTTGGTTAGAACGGCTCCGATGCTCGCAACATCTGGAGCCGTTTGCATTTATACAGCAAGGAAGCGGAGAGTTCCATGGGTCTATACGCGCCTTCGCAGGGTAACCGCACAAAATCAGGCAAGACGCTATCCACTGATACGACTACCCTAGTTAGGGTGCCGGCAGGGAATGCAGCGCAGCGCGCCACTGTGGAGTCTATTCACGTCGCATGTGGAAATTCAAACACGGCGCTTAGTATCTGGTGGGTGGACAAAAACGGCACAGAGACATTCCTGCTTAGCGGGGGCGTTGTGGCGGCGAACAACATTTTCCAGATCACTGATCTCCACTTGCCGCTAGAGGGGGGCGAAAGCCTGAAAGCTGACGCTGCTGCTCCGGATCTCCTTGACGTGACAGTAGTGTTTTTGCAGCACACTCCGCAACAGGCCCAAAAATGACGCCTGTTCTGGTGCCGGTTGAAGAGGTTGACAAGGTATGGCCGCTCGTCGCTGACAGCTTTGTCAAATGCCTCGAAAAAACCCCGTCCTATTTCTCGGCGGGAGAGGCTTGGCAGCAATGCCGAAGCGGCAGCGCGCTACTGATAGTCATCCATGACGAAGAACGCGTTCTGTGTTCGTCCCTGTGGCGCTTTGAGCCTGTTTGCGGACGGAATGCCTTCAACTGCATCTTGTGGACGGGTGAACGCACAAATGAATGGTTCGAACTGTTTGTTCAGTTCGTGACGGATGTCGCCAAACTCGGCGGCGCTGATGTCCTGACCGGGACAGGTCGTATCGGCCTCGTCCATCGTCTTAAAACGAAATTCAAGGGCCTGAAGATCGCCCGCGCCTCTTATCTTGTGGAGATCTAGCCAATGCCAGGCGGTGAAAAACAGTCTGTACAGACTTCAACAACGCAGCCGTACAAGGGTTCGGTAAAGTCGATTGATCAGGTCTTGAAGGACGCCTATTCGACGTACCAGAACGGGCCGCAGGTCTATACCGGCTCAACAGTCATTCCGTTCTCCAATCAGACGGTGCAGGCCCAAAAAGGACTGATGGGCCTTGCCAATCAGAACACCGGAAAGAATGGACTGAACAACAATCTACAGGGCATCATCAACAAGGGCGGCTATTCCGACCCGCAGCAGCAAGCTGTAAAGTCGATGCAGGGCCAGTTGAAGGGCCTCGGCTCGGATGGGCTTAGCAAGTCTCAGGGCGATGTGGCGTCCCAGCTTGGTCAGTCTTTTAGCAATCTCGGCAATAACGGCCTGACTGGCTCGCAGGACATGGTCATCGGCGGTTTGCGCGACCAGTTCGGCCAACTCGGCAAGGACGGGCTGTCTGGCGCTCAAAATAGAGTTCTCGCGCAATACCAGAACAGATTGCAGAGCCTCGGCGGCAACGGCCTGACAAATGTGCAGGACAAGGCGCTTCAAAACTTCCAGAGGGCTGCAAATGGGCCTTACGACGCCACAAAGAGCGGGTTTCAGGATGTTCTAAACAACTCTCTGAGAGACGCGGAGGATCAGGTTTCCCTCGGGGCCGCTGCCGCCGGGCGCTATGGCTCTGGCGCACATCAGAGCGCGGTTGCCCGCCAGACTGGAAACATCGCGGCGAACATGCGGACTAGCGATTTTTACAACTGGCAGAACCGCGCGGACGCTGCAAACCAAGCGGCGGCAAATCTGTCGCAATCCGGCCTCGGAAACGTTCAAAGCTTCGGTAATCAGATCTCCGGGCTGAGCGGAACGGGCCTCAATCAGCAGCAGCAGTTGGGCAATCAGATTTCAAATCTGGCGAATACGGGCCTTGGGCAGCAGCAGCAGTTGGGCGGTTCCTTGGCGAACCTCTCGCAAACCGGCGTCCAGAACAGGCAAAACCTTTCCAACAATCTGTTCAATGCAGGTCAGTCCGGATTGGGCAACATGATCACGGCCTATCAGGGCCAGCTTAATCCGTACCAGACCATGGCTGGCGTCGGCTCTCAGATGGAAGATCTCGCCACTCGGCAGAAGAATGACGAGCTTCGCCTGTTCAACGACACGCAGAACGCGCCTTGGAACCTCTACCAGCAAATGCTTGGTGTGGCGAACCTCGGCGGCGCATACAACAACCAAGCGACCACGACAACCGCGCCATCGCAAAACCCATTCCTGACCGGCTTGGGAGTGGCCAGCTCTGGCGTCGGCTTGCTTGGCGGTCTTGGCCTAATCTGAGGATAGCACCATGCTTGATAAGCTTCGCGCAGATCGTAAAGTTCAACCGTTCGCTCCGGGACAGCAGCAGGCGCTTGCGCAGCAAATGGCGTGGGGATTTGGCGGCAATCCTGCTCAGTGGATCGCGCGGATGGATAAGATCTATTCGCCCTACACGCTGCCCGGCGGCGGCAGAGTGCTTCGCTCCGATGATACCGGGATGAAGCCGGCTGATCCGAAGCAGCAGGACACCAAAGGCGGGAAGAAGACCAAGCCAACGGTCTATCTGCCGTATAACTTCGGCTATGACTACGGCCATTGAGGGCGCACCATGTTTGGAAATGAAAAGATTACGCCAGAGTTTTTCGGCGCGCTTGGGCAAGGCTTGCTCAATGGCGGAACGAACACATGGCAGGCGCTCGGAACTGGCTTGAATGCAGGAACCGCTCAGCTTTCGGCCTCGAACAAGGAAGCCAAGCAACTAAAATTCGTAGAGCAGTTTGCCCCGACATTCGCGGACGCGGTCAAAGCCGGCGTGATGTCGCCAAGTGACGCATATGCTGCCGCCATTACCAAGCCAAAGACAGAGTTCAAGCAATTGGACGATGGAACGTACGGCTCATGGGACGGGAACAATTTCACGCCGCTCGGCAAGGCGCAAAAGCCTGCAACGCCACAGTTTCAGAAATTTGACGATGGCTCTTACGGGTGGGTCAATCCTCAGACGCAACAGGTCAACATTGCTGGCAAGGTAGAGAAACCGAAAGAGCTTCCTGGCATCGGAAAAGAGTACGAATATGCGAAGGAAAATGGCTTTAACGGCACCTTCAATGATTACGTCTTGATGAAGCGCGGCAATGGGCTTGAGGTCATTACAAACCCGGACGGAACCACGACTGTCCGTCAAGGCGGCGCGACTAAATCCCTAACGGAGAGCCAAGGGAAGAATGCTGGCTTCCTCATTCGGGCTGAGCAGTCGCAAAACGTGCTGAACAACCTTGAAGACGAAGGGACATCTATTGTCAACAAAGCCGCGCAAGGTGTTCCCGTTGCTGGAAACTATGTCATGTCTCCAGAAGCGCAGAAGTACACGCAGGCCAAGCGCGATTTTATCAACGCTGTTCTCCGAAAGGAAAGCGGCGCGGTGATCTCGGATCAAGAGTTTGCGAACGCTGAACAGCAATATTTCCCGCAGCCCGGCGATGGTCCGGATGTCATCGCTCAGAAGCGCAAGAACAGAGAAGCCGCAATAGAAGGTTTCAGGATTGGGGCCGGCCCTGGCGCAACTCCTCCGGGACAATCTGGCGTCAAAAGCTACAAAGATTATTTTGAGGGTCCGTAAATGCCTATCGTAGAAATGCCGAACGGCGACCGGGTTGAATTCCCTGATGACATGCCCAAAGAGCAGATCAGGAGCATGATTGCGAAAAAGTTCCCAGACGCCGTTCCGCAAGCTTCGAAGCAGGCTGAAGGAAAGAAAGAGCCGTACACAGGCACTATCTTGCCGATCTCGCGTGACGCAGACGGAAACTTCAGCTTTGCCATCCCGACGCTTGTTTCTGGCATGCTTGATAGTGGCGTAGCGGCTGTAACTGCTCCAGGACGAGCCATGTCCGGAGATCTCCCGGTTACTGACGCGGCTGGGCGCACGTCACCGCAGGCAATCGCTGAAGCTGCCAATATAGCGACGTGGGTCAGCCCCGCGTCTCCAGCGGCAGGCACAGGCGCGGCGATCGCTCGCAATGCAGGTCAAGGGATTGCTGACGACGCCGCTCGCGCTCTTAATTCAGAGAGAACGCAGTTGCTTCAGTCTGCCAATCGCATCGGCGTCACTATGCCAGTCGCGGCGGCATCTGATAAGGCATCAGTCCAACAGGCTGGCAAGATCGTTTCCAATATTCCGCTTGTGGGGCAGCCGATGCGCAAAGCTGCCCAAAACGCCATTGGACAAATGGATGATGCTGCAACGCGAATTCAGCAAGATCTAGGATCTGGGAGCGCGCAGGTTGCCGGCAACGCGGCTAAGGAGAATATTGCGCAGTATGCCAAGGAAACATTGGGCGGTGCGGTCAAGTCAAAGTATGACGCTGTCGACAAGCTGGTGACGCAGAATGTTACATCTCCGCTTAAGGAGACGACTAAAGTAGCAAGCGATATTCTCCTGAAGCGTCAAAACGCACAGATCCCCGGCGATAGTCGGGCTGTGAACTTAATCAAACAGGCAATTCAGCAGCCGGGCGGTTTGAATTACAAAGGCGTAAAGGATTTGCGCACGTTTGTCGGCGAGATGCTGGAAAACCCATCTCTTATCCCGTCTGATGTGTCACAAGCTGAGTTAAAGCAGATATACGCGGGGCTTTCTGATGACCTTAAGAGCGCGGTTAAAGCGTCTGGAGGAGATGAAGCCCTTAAGGTTTTCAATGATGCCAACTCTTACGCTGCGAGCGTTGCGGCTGAACGGGAAACCCTGAATAAAGTTCTTGGGACAAAAAGCGATGAGGCCATCTTTGATCAGATCAAGTCCATGGCGGGATCAACTTCCAGAGCGGATCTAGCAACCCTGTATAAGGTGAAAAAGGCAGTTAGCCCGGACACATGGAATGAAATTGCGTCGGCAACGATTGCACGTATTGGACGAGATGCAGAGGGCAGCTTCTCTCCGGACAGGTTCTTGACTGGCTACAACAAACTAAGCGCAGATGGCAAGGTCGCGCTGTTTGGCGGAAAAGACGGCGCGGCGCAGTCTATTGATGATCTGGCGCGCGTGTCTTCTCGCTTCAAGCAATTGAACCAATATGCGAACCCATCGGGAACGGGGCAAACTGTATTTGGCGGCGCTCTCGGCGCAGGCTTGTTTATTGATCCTGTGACGGCGATCGAGGTTGCAGTACCAGGATATGTTGCGGCTAGGGTTCTTGCCCGTCCAGCTACCGCAAAAGTAGCGGCTGATTATGCCAAGGCATATGAGATAGCGGCTGCCGCCCCGACTGAAAAATCCATCGCCTATCTCTCTAAAAAGGCGCAGGAATTAGCATTAGTCGCCGCGAATGACATGGGTAATCCTGCTTTCGCAGAAGGACTAGCGGGAAAGCTCATGCTTCAGAAAAAGGCAGCCGCAAACGAGCAAAATGGCGCAGGCGTCGGGCCACAAGAAGGCCAGCAGCCACCCATGAATGAAGATCAGCGGTTTAATGAAGCGTATCGCCAAGGGAATGCAGCCTAATTCAACGGGCTGAACCATGACTAAGAACCGCGCACAGAACAACCATTCCTAGCTCCCTTTCGGGGGCTTTTTCTTTTTGAGGCCTGTGAATGAGCGATTATCGCCAGGATTTTTATAACGACGTGTATTCGTCGGCCAGAGATCTCGGCGCGACTGACGCACAGGCTCACCTTGCCGCTGCTCAAGCCTCGCAGGAGACTGGCTACGGCAAAAGCATGGTTGGGTTCAACCCGTTTGGCATCAAGGCAGGAACGTCGTGGGAAGGCCCAACGGTTGACGCCGCGACCCATGAGTATGTCGACGGTCGCCCGATCGGCATCACGGACACATTCCGCGCGTTCTCATCCCTCCCTGAAGCTATCGCGGGCTATATGGGGTTCATGGGGCAGAACTTCGCAGATGCGTGGAATTCTCCCGACATCTCCTCGGCTGCCGCAAACCTCACGAATGGCCGATTTGGATCTTACGCGACAGATCCGAATTATGCGGACAAAATCGCATCGATCTCGAACAAGTACGGTCAGTTCACATACGCGGCAAACCCTGAGAACGTGCCTGTCCCGTATGGGCCTACCGACGACCCATACGCGATGTCTGAGCAGGCGCAGGCAACGACGGGGATCTCTGGACTAGTAAATCCTCCGACCCCTCAGCCCGTCGAAGCAGGAGGGTTGCTTGCGCCACCTGCTAGCCCGTTTGATGCGACCGCGACTGGAACGATTGGCGTCGGGGGCGGCCCTGATCTTTCGGCGCAAACAGGCGGTCTATTGCCAGGAACGCGCGCAACCGCCGACATTGGCGCTGGAGCAGGCTTGCTTGGCTCCGCTGATGTTGGGATGATTGCCCCGGCAACTGCTAGCTTGAGTATCGGCGCGTCTATGCCCGCGAGCGCATCTGTTGGCGCTGTCCCGTCCGTATCAAGCTTTGACGCATCACGCTTTAACACTCAAGACCAACCTGCTGGCTTTAACGCTATGGCGGCGGCTGGACCGATGTCCGCAATGAATGTCGGTCCTAAAATGGGCAGGGTTTCGCCTGACCAGATGGCTGGATTTGATGTATCTCGGTTCGGCCCATCTCCTGCTGCGAGCTTTGACCAAACCCGGTTCGGCCCGTCTGTGAGCGCCGGCCTATTGTCGACGCCTCAGTCTTACATGGACGCTCCTACAATGAGCGCGCCAGCAATGGCAAGCGTCGGCGTCGGAGCAGGATTGCCGACAGGGGCTACAGTCGGTGTTGCGCCATCCACATCAGGATTTAACCCGTCCCGATTCGGCCCCAGCCCCACGACAACCAGAACAGGAACGCCAGTCGCCGGGTTTGATGCATCGCGATTTGGCCCGACGCCGGGCGTTGGGCTGCTCTCAACTCCGCAGTCTTACCTCAGCGCCCCTACGCAGGTAGCGGCAACGCCGTCTAGCTTTGCCGACATGGCGGCTGCTGGCCCAACCGTTTCGCCTGCTGGCGGGCTTCTGTCGGGCTATACGGGCCAACCAGCAATGGCTCCTGCTCCAGCAGCCGCTGCAATTGATGCTGTTACGAGCGCGCCATCAATAAGCCCCGCTGCAATATCCGGTTATCAGCAGATGGCCGATACGGCAGCAGCGGGCGGGATTGTTAACCTCGGCGGCACAACTTTGGTTGGCCCGACAGGAACGGCCTCTTCATTCACAGGAACGCCAGTCGCTGGCGCTATGGTAACGGCTCCATCGCAGCCTCAGACAAGCGTTGAAGGCCCCGCCACAACGCCAGCCACGCAACAGAGCTACACGCCGTCAGCGGCCTCGCCTGTGGCTTCTCCAGCTATCTCCGCGCCATCAGCAAACGTTGGCGCATTCCCCTCTGCCCCGAAGACAGGAATGCTTGGCGGGCTGTTGAGCAAAGAAGCCATCGCAGGCGGATTGCTTGGCGGTGTCGTTGCTGGCCCTGCTGGCGCACTTGCTGGCGGTCTGCTCGGTCGTGCGGCTGGAAGCAACGGTGGTCTTTTTGGTGGGAACAACAACACGTCGTTCGGCTCAGTCAACAACATTGGCTCGGGGGTTGGCAATACCGGCGCTGTATATGGTGGCGCGCCGAGAGGGACGCAAGCCAACACCAATAATGGGGGCATGGTTACGTCTCTTGGGAATGGAGCAACCGCTTACACCAACCCGCTCGGCGTTACCAGCGTGACGACTAAAGAGGGCTATACAACCCCGTATAATGGGCCGGGCATCCCGAACACTCCCGGGTTTACTGGAGGCGAAGGCGTTGACACGTCAGGATTTTCGCCTGGACTTTGGTAAGGAGCCAACATGGCAAAGAATGCAATCACTCAGTATTCGGCAACGGCTTCTGAGAACACGGATGTTGGCGGTGTCAATATTCTTGGGACAGCCCCGGTCGCTAACTTCGATGACGCATTTCGCATCTTGATGGCGCAGCTTGCGGACATGAACAGCGGCACGTCTCCGCTAGACGCTACGTTTACGCTGCAAGATCCGGACAACAACCTGATCCAAATCCAGCCAGACCTAGCAGGTATGCCGGCGACACTTACGACCATTCCCATGCTCCCATTGTCTCGGAGCGGGACGGCGAAAGTCACGACATATACCTCCTCTGGAACGCACACTTTTGCGACTGGCTCGAAGAAATATCAGGTCATTGGCGTGTCGGGCGGCGGGGCTGGCCGATCTGTTTATTCGAGCCTTCCTTCTGGCATTACGTTCGCGGCTGGCCCCGGAGGATGCAGCGGCCAATTCGGCGTCACCACTATTCGCAGCATTGCCTTCGATGGCGACGGCGTCCCGTTAACTGCGGCTGTAACGATTGGCGCAGGCGGCACGTCATCCGTTGACGCTAGCGGCAATGTTACCGGTGTGGCCGGCGGCGATACGGTGTGGGTGCATGATACCCTTACACTGACCTTAAACGGCGGCAATTCGTTCACTGGAACGTCGACAGGCGCGCAGGCTATTGAGGCGATCCCCGGCTTGTCTGGTCGTTCAAGAACGTCAGGATGGCTCTCGCTTGGGCAGAACATTGGCGAGATCAGCATCTCTGGCGTTGCCGGCGGCGTGTCGGGCGGCGGGGCATCTTCACCTTATGGAACGGGCGGCGCGGGGCAGAACATCCCGGCATCTGCGGGCGCTACAGCCGGGAACGACGCGACAGGATACGGCGCAGGCGGTGGCGGTGCAGTCGCCAGAACGGCGTCAGGCGGCGCACAGCGCGCAAAGGGCGGCGATGGATCGCCCGGCATTCTCATCGTTATGGAGTGGTAAGATATGGTTACGGTTAATGCCCCTACGAAGCCAGTTGCAACGCTGCCTTTCTCCTCTACTGGCATTGGGCATGGCGTTGCCGTTGACGTAAATGGAGCAGCATCACGGTCTCAAAACGACGTTTGGGTGACTGACTTTCTCGGCGTTGATCCAAGCACCGTGTCTGGTCAAGACAGCTTCAATTGCGCTCCAAGGATCAATGCTGCGATTGATTATGTAGCGTCAAAGGGCGGGGGAACCGTACGGTTCCCATCTGGGTTCGATGCTCGCTGCGCCACTCCAATTATCATGAAGCGTGGGGTTGGGCTAAAGGGCGCAAAACCTGTTACTGTTGTCGATGCGCAAAACATGCGCTCATCTGTGATCCGCCCATCTGCGAACATGACGGCCTTGATCACGCAGGCTGATATAACCCAGATATTGCATTCAGCTTCCATTGAAGACATCGTTATTGACGGACGAAGCGCAACCCTTACTGTTGACAACGCTATCCTTCTGTCACCGGTAAACGTTCGCATCAAAAACTGTGAAATACAGCGCTTCACTGGCGTTGGTATATATTTCAAGGAAAATGCTGTTGCAGCGTGGATCAACTGGATTGAAGGGAATTCAATTCAATACTGCGCTCAATGGGGCATCCGGATGGAGGGGACGGATAGTGTAATCTCCAACAACTATATCTCAAACAATGGCAATAGGGCCGGCGGCACTGGCGGCGCGATTTGGACAAAAACATACGGTGGCCTTCGCTGGTCTGGAAATCAGATTGAGCTTGGGCATTACGGGATGCTCTGCGAGAGCCGAGATACAGGTATTTTCGCCGTTGACAGTGAGTTCATTCAAAACAACTTCTTCGACCTTAATAACATCCACCTTCATTTCAAGAAGGGGGCGCTAGGGTCTGACGTTCTCGGTAGCATCATTGTTTGTGGTAATAAGTTCAACAACACGACGACGGTAGACATTCTTTCTGACGGCTATCATAAGTACGTCACGGTCACAGCGAATTCATTTACAATGGGTACGCCTCCGTCATCTTGCCACATTGACTTCGGCACTGGCGGGCCTTCTGCTGGGTGGGTTCTTGCCGGGAATACATACACGCTTGGGATTTCAGCCAGATATCTTAACCTACCATCTGACGTTGCCGTACTTGATAGCGGCAACGGGTTTTATGGTCAATTTCCTGACTTGCGTATTGGATCTACCGTCAAAGCAGCTAATCTTACGGTGGCGGGTAGTAACACGTACAGAGGGCAGACTACGGTAGCAGCCGCGTTTGGAGTCACCCACGCGGACCAGAACACGGCGTCGGCGGCGGTCCTACTAGGTTCGCTAACCGGGAACACACCCTTTGTCGCGGCGAGCAGGTACGGGGCAAGTAACGCAGTTGCCTCCCCTCTAGTGTTCATTACAGATAACGCAATCCGGGCGGCTGTCTCTCCGACAGGTGACTTTCAGATGGTTGGCGGCTCGTATGTGACAGTCATCGACAGCAATCGAATATTCCGATTGCGCACATATGCTGTTTCTACGCTGCCAACGCCAGGGACAGCAGGAAGACTTGTTTACGTTTCAGACGCGGTCTCGTTTAAACGGCTTGCCGTAGATGACGGGACGAACTGGCGCTTTCCTGATGGCGCGATCGTATCCTAACTGGAGATGGAAATGGCAGACATCAAAGACGAAAAACTCCCTTATGAAATCCTTATCCGCTACCGTGATGGGGTGTTTGCAGGGGCGCACATTCAATATATTCGCCGTGTCACGCTTGGTGATGAAGTTCTGAAGAATGAAGAGATGCCAGCGGAGCCACTGACAACCGCTGACTTCCCTACATCGGCAATTATGACGAGCGCGGCACGTGACGCCATCATTGCCGCAAACGCCGCTCTTTCCGAGAACGAAAGCCTTAAATCGACGGTCAACGAATTGACCGAAAAACTAGAGCGGGCATCTCTTGAAATCGGGGGGCTTCTTGACCAGCTAGCGGCCTCAAAGAGCATTTCGGATCAAGCGTACCTCGCAAGAGATGTCGCGTGACAACTTACCCCGACCTCCTTGCCTGCTACCTATCAGGCCAAATCACCGAACATCAATGGCAACAGCACTTGCGGGATGAGGTATTCCGCAAGTGGCTGTCGCTTAACAAGGACAATGCCAATGCGACTATCCAAACAGGGCGCGGCTGATATCCGCCTCCATGAAGGCTTTGTGGATCACTATTATTTTGATGCGATAGGCGTCGGTACGATCGGTTGCGGCTTTACCTGGCGCTCGTCTTCTTTTCGCGATTGGTGGAACAAACACCGTCCCGGCCAGTCGTTCGGCCCTGGCGCTACGATGACGCGCGCCGAGGCCGATGATGCTCTCGTCTATCTGGCTGATGCTGAATACGGCGCAGCAGTGAACAAGTTCCTCGCCGGCAAGGTCGTGCCTCAGAACGTCTTTGATGCAATGGTTTCCATGACCTTCAATTGCGGCCCTGGCTCCCTCGATTGGGAGTGGGCGCGGCTTGCAAAGGTGGGCGACTATGCTGGCTCGGCAGAACGCCTCAAGACCACGGCTATAACAGCCAAGGGAAAGCGTTTGCAAGGTCTGGTGAACCGCAGGCAGGACGAAGCCAAACTGCTCTCTACGGGCGTCTATGCGTCCGGTGGATCTGTATCCATGCCTAGCGATGACGCTCTTTCGGATGGCGTTTTGAAGCGTGGCGAGCGCGGGGAGGCCGTTGCCAACCTGCAGCGCGATCTTATCCGGTTTGGTTTTCAGCCGGGAAAGCCGGACGGCATCTTTGGCTATGGCACGGAGGCGGCAGTGATTGCTTTCCAAAAATCTCAAAAGCTCGTTGCTGATGGCATTGCCGGGCCGAAAACACTCGCTAAGTTGAAGGGCTAAGCTATGAAAAACTGGTATGAAAGCAAAACCATTTGGGGGGCTTTGCTTCTCATGGTATCAGGAAGCGCGGCCTCTATTGGCGTCACCATCGACCCGCTAACCGGAGACTTCCACGGCAATTTCTACAACATGACCGACAAGCTTTGGCCTTTCTTGTCGCAGATCGCGGCGGGCGGTCTTATCTGGTATGGACGCGCCAAGGCAACTCAACCGATTAAACCAGTTCGAACCAAAAAGGTGAAGTGATGCCATCCCAGGAAGAAAAACAAGCCGCTGTATCCAAAGCCGCAGAGGCATTCGGCATGCTTGAAGCGGCGCTTGAGAGCGATAAGAAGGCAGCGGAGCGGGTCATCGCCAATATTGAGCGCTGCTATGAAAAAGGCGTCGGAACTCAAACTGAGTTTCTGACCATCGCGAATGACCTTGAAAGCCTAAAGGGTGAAATCGCGGCATCTCTCGCCAAGCTCCTGCGCATTCACAATACCGCGACCAAAATCGCCAAACGTTGCGAATGCGACGTTCCCGGCGGTTATGCGATCGACGGCGGCGTTGTTAGCCCAATGGGAGGGACTCGCTAAATGAATGAGTGGCAGATGATCATCTCTGCCGCTGCTATCATTGTGGCGGCGTTGTCGTACAAACTCCCACACGCGGTGATGTGGATCGCGCTCGGTGCCGCTAATGCGGTCGCCTGCGATGTATTCTATGCGTATGGCCTCAACTACCCCGCCGCCTTCACGCTCGCCTGTGACTGCCTTGTTTGCCTGTGTATCAACTGGTTTGCCACCGAGAAATGGGAAAGCGGCCTATTCGCTGTCTTTCAGGTTTCTGCCCTTATTTCCATCCTCCGCCTGTCTGGAATTCTTGCCGAAGAGGGTGATTATCTGCTACTCCTAGAGTTGTGCAACTATGCAGCGCTCGCCCTTATTGGCGGGACTGCCATCTTAGGGGGCGCAGGTGACAGGCTTCTTCGCCGCCGTTGGCGCTCTTATGTTCTTTGGGCTTATCATTATTTACGCGCGCCTCCGGCAAAGGCTCACTGGTGGAAAGCCGATCAATAATGATACCAGAAAGCATCCTAATTAAGCTCGGAGGCGCGATCTCCGGAACCATCCTCGCTCTTGTATTCCTCCCACCCAAAACCAGGGTGGGTTTTTTTCGTCGCACTTCCGCCTCTATGATCTGCGGTCCAATCTTCGCACCTGTTACGCATGCCTACCTTGGGTGGCCTAACGCGTGGGAGCATTGGCTTGCCGCTGTGGCGCTTACCTCATTCATTTCATGGTGGTGCATGGGTGCCGTTATTGGCGGCGCTAGAAAGCTACTAGGCGACAAAGCAGAAGAATGAAGCCCCGCGCTCGGTCTATCCGGGTCGCGGGGTCTTTCTGCGTTTGTGGCATCATTCAGCCGGCGGCTTTGGCAAATGCATCCAGTGCGTAGGATAATTGTGAGCCTGCGCCTGTCCGTAGCAATCGTCTTCGTTTTGGTCCGAGAAGTAGCTAGCGGATATGATGTTGACTTTCTCTAGCTCCTCAGGGGACTTTTCAGCCATTCGCTCAATGCGGTGATTGGTGTAGTAGCGGCCTATCGAGACGGCTTGCACTCCTTTGTTAGCATCAAGTTCATATGCCCAACTAGGCCAATACAAAATAATCGGGGTGCCATCCCTTGGCGCGCTTTCAATTGCCTTCCATTCCATTGACAATTCCATCCTCTCTGTGTTTGTTTCCTGGCCTTAATCAAGGCGAGGGAAAATCATGGTTGATAAAGTCGAGATCACAGACCCGTATAAGGTCGACCCTACTCTAAAAGACAAATCCTCAAAACAGTTGGAACATGAAATAACCCTCCGTCAAATGGCGCTCGATGAGCGAAAGCGCGAGGAAAAGAAGCGAGATCTTGAAGCACTCGTTGCCAAGCTGAACAACGCACAAGACGCATTCCTCGACGCCATGAAGACGCTGGACGAGCATGGACTTATCCCCGATGCCGTCAAAGCCGCATACACGACCACAGGCGGCGTTTTTGCTCCTCACCTAAAGCACAGAGCGGTTGACGCAGAACGCTTGCTGGTGAAGCAGGAGAAGGCAGAGAAGCCTAAGCGGACGCGGAAGGCGAAAGGCTAGGCCAAGTGCTAGACGACCTGCATTTGCGCCAAGCTACCTCCTCAGCTTTTACCGGGTGACACCCTTTGGCGATATAGTGAGCCGTCAACGCGGCGGCTCGCGCGCTATCGTTGCGGCAGGAGTATGAAAAGCCATCAAACGGCATAGGTAGCTCCAACCTGTTCGCGCGCCTTTACCATCAAAGCCATGTCGCCCTTGGTCAATACATCCAGAAGGGCAATCTTTTCGAGCCTGTACACCTCCCAGAATTTCGGATCTCGATCTGCAATCGTTCGTGTGTTGTCGATAAGGTCAGCGAGCTTGATAGTTTGCGCGGCAGCAGGGGCTAAAGCCAAGTGGGCCCGGTCAATTGCCTTACGTTGCGCACGGTTCCCATCGGAATGCATCGAAACGTCTGTAAGCCAATATACGTACTTGCCGACTACCTCGCCAAACCGATGGAAAATCTCTGGAAAAGAGAAACCGCAATCCTCAACCACGTCATGAAGATACGCCGCCGCTAGCATCTCGTCAGTATGCGGAACTGTAGAGACAATTCTCGCCACCTCGATAGGGTGGTTGATATAGGGCTCTCCGGTATATTTGCGCACCTGACCTTCGTGGGCCTTCCGCGCAAACTCTAGGGCTAGTTCAGGCAAGTCTCTCATTCCCCATCTCCCTTCTCAAACATCCGCTTCCACCGCTCATCAAGCTCTTCCAGATGCGCACTTACAGCCGCTTCCGCCAATTCTTCATAGATGCGCGAGAGCGGCTTTTCTGCTAGTTCCGGGTTTTCGTCTTAAACGGTTGAAGGGTAGAATGCACAAATCGTCACGAACGGTTGAAAGCCACACCCGCAAACGGTAGTCCGCCCGATCCGTGTAGTGCTCCATTACTCGGAGCGGATCGGGCGGACGGCTTTAGAGCGCTTCTCTGGCCAAGATTGAGGTCATTCCCTGCTCGTGCTTCAGATCGGCCCGAGCGAGGCGCTGGCGGTCCTCCTCCAGCGCTTTCTCGACTGCGACCACCTTCTTGAGCGCACTCCTGTAAATCTCGCGTCGGTAGCCAGGAGATAGGGAGTTCCATCCTGCCTCGGTTCCGGCAAACGTTCCAGCCGGGAGGTCACTGAACTCCGGGGTGTCTGGAGCCCGAAAGCTCCAGTAGTCTTCTTGCTTCCTCACCTCACGCCGCCCTGGTGTAGACGGCGCGGGAGTATTCGCACTTGTTGAAGTCGGAACGGTACTGGCCGCCAACGCGGAGCACTTCGTTTTCCGTTTCGGTGACGACGAGAGAGGAAAGCTCCCGCTTCAGGTCGAACACCATCTTGTTCGGAACGCGGCCCTTGAAGCTGTACCAGGTTGCGACGAACTTCTCACCTTCGACTTCCAGCTCGTACTGATCGAACTGCTTGGCATTTTCTCTTACCCAGTTAAGTGCGCTCATTTCCGTGCTCCAATCTGTTTGTGATTGAATGTATAACCGTTAACGGTTATGGTGTCAATAAGCGTTAACGGTTATTTCGATTGGAGAAGCATTTTGACTAACTTTCCGTCAACGGTTATTCCTCGCCGCATGGGGCGACCACCACTGAACAAAGATTCGAAAACGACGCTAACGGGCATTCGCCTGACCGATGACACGCGGGAACGAATCATCGCGCTTGTGGGGGCGAACAGGATGGCGGCCTTCATCCGTGAGGCAATCGACGGGGAACTTGATCGACGTGAGCGAGCTGCAGGACTTTCTGGGACTTCCAAACCTGAAGATGACAGCGCGGCAGGATCATAACGACCGGATTGTCGTCGAGGCTGAGACCATCAACCAGACCTTCCATTGCTGCACCATCCAAAGGCTTGGGAAGTGGGGCAGCGTCTCAACACGCCGCATCCTTCCATGATCTTCGTTTTGGTTAGGGCCGGTTGGAATTCGCAGTTCCGATCGGCCCGTTTTGCGCCTTGCCTAGTTAGGGGTACAAAAAAACAAACCAAATGACCTCAATGGGGCATTTTGGGCTAGGTACGGGCATGCATCAGGTTGATACAACGCGACAATCCTACTACCTCCGGGCCCACCATTCAAGTTTTTTTCTTCGAGGTTTCCACCTCTTCCACCCCAGCAGATCCCGCACCCGGAATTTGGTGCGGGGCCTTCATGGCCTGCAATTGTTCCGCAACGACACGCGAAGTCTTCACGCCAAGTTTCGCCCTGTCTGCTCCTCGGGTGTAGACTTCGGCCTGTTGAACATTGGACCAACCGAATTGAGCCATAAGCTCATGCGTCGTCGCGCCGCCATTGGCAGCTAGTGTTGCGGAAAGTTTTCGAAGCCCATGCGCGTTTTTTTCTACCCCAGCTTTTCGAGCGCAATCCCCAAACCAATTCCCGAAGGATTCCTTCGTAAACGGCTTCCCATGCGCATTCTCGATGAAGTGTAGGCCGTTGCGCTTAGTCGCAGAAATCGCGTCCATGACGCTCTGGGGCAACTCTACGGTAATCCTAGCGCCAGTCTTCGCCGTCGCTATTGAAAGCTGATTTCCTGATAGGTGCTGAATTCCGGCCCTATGAATGTCAGAGCGGCGAATTCCAGAGTGAACTATCATTTCTAGCGCAAGGCGCGGCATCGTCCCGATAGGCCAGCATTCGCAGAAGAGGCGAACATCCTCAGCCGTCCAAACAGGGAACCCAACCGTCTTATGCTTCAGGCGCTGAACATTTAGCGTTGGGTCAACATCTACATGATCATTGCGCAAGGCCCACTTAAACAAGCCTTTCATAGCTTTCAGAAAATTGTTTGCTAAAGCAGGCGTGTTTTTTCTGTCCTCAAGAGCGTTCATGATGCTCTTTCTGGTCACGTGCCGATAATTTGAATTCCCAGACTTTTCAACGATCTGTTTAAAAAACAGACCGTGTTGTTTGCGCGTTGCGACCGAATAAGCCGCCCAAGCAGAACTTTCCATATATCTTTCGATTAACCAACGGAGAGACTTAGGTGCTCCAGTATCCGGCTTGCTTTCGGGGATTGCTTCCCCAGCCATAGCGGCGGCATACGCCCTCTTGAACTCTGGTGTTCCTGGAACTCCATTGAGCCGGCGGCGCTCCCCCTTCCCTATCCGGAAATAAAACACGATCTTGCCGTGACGGGTACGTTCTATGACTACGTAGAGCGGGAGTTTGCGCGGCATGCGTTTAGTCATAGCCTGACATCCTGGCCTAGCGGAACATCATTCGCCCTGTGCATTTCGTGGATAGCGGGCATAACCCTGATTTTCAGGCCGTTTTTCTCAATCTCTACCGCAAGCCCTGTTTTCTGGACGAGTGCGGCAGCGCGCTCCAGATCGCTTTTCCGAATTGCGTTCGGCGCTGTCATCGGCTTTCCCTTTCGGAGCATTGCCAGCGAATGGCAAGGGTGGCGGGTGTGAAAATCTGTTCGGTCATGGCTTCACCTTTGCGTTTGGCTCATCTTTGCGGGTCGTATCCGTCCCAAGGATCATAGCTCTCATCAATGATCCCTTCGCCTCCGCACTCGTCGCAATCTTCGTCGCCAACTCCGCAGATGCAATCTCCCGGCCAACATTCGCATCGGAAATAGCCTCGGCCATCGCATGCGGGGCATTTCTTCAATGTTTCGACCATTACCCCCTCCAGTTTACCGTGTTTATGCTGGTTTATGGTCATGGTTGACCCTCTATCTTCAAAACCGCGAACTCCTCGCCGGTAGCCGCTCGATAGATCCGCTGAAGCTCGACACGGAAGTCTTCCCATAGGCGCGGTGGCAAGCGATCGGATGGATTTCCTCTAAATCTGCCAAAGTCACGTATCGCACAGTGGATCGCAGCGCGATCGCCGATCTCATGCATTCTTTCTCGGGTCATGGTCATAGCGTCACCTTTGCGCGGATGGCTATAGCTATGTTTTTCGCCGCGAAAGCTTCCGACGAGTGGCATAGAGCATCAACACTCACTCCGGATTTTCTCACCAAATTCCGTAGACGCACGGAACCTTTTTCACTGTCATCAGCGATCTGCGCCGCTTCCTCTAGCGCCTCTGCTCTGGCTTGGCGGATGGCTTCTGCGTGTTCGGTTCGCAGGCGTTCAATTTCCTCAGCAAGCTTAGCCGCCTCCTTTCCCTCTCGAATGAGAAACTCGGCAAGGTGCTTTGGAGTTGCTTCGCTGACGTATCCGAGCAACTGGTTTGCAACTTCCCAGATGTCGCGTTCCACGATGTCAGCCATGGTCGCTACCGCTGTTCGAAATGCATCGTAGGCAAGTAACAGACTCCCGTTCATGCGCAGCAACGAACATGCGATCAGATGCGCGCCTTGTGTACCATTGCGATGTCCCGTCGTTGCGCCATCCATCAATGCCGCAGTGGGTTGTCGCTTCGTATCCGTCGTGAGACGCATCGCTGACATAGTGAACCCGCAGCGGCTTAACCATTATCGCCTCCTTCAGCCTCTTCCGAATAGAAATAGACGGCAATCTTCCCGTCGGGCATTTCCTCGCCACTGCTGAGATCGACAACAGGTGAACCGACGAGACACAGTGCATGACAGCAGCCGAGTTCGATATCATCGGCGCAAATATCTGCTGGCTTGAATGGCTCGTCGCAGATTGGGCATTGTTCAGCCATGGTCGCCTCCTTTGAGCGCGGTGAGGCAGTCATTGGCATATTCGCTAACCTCTAGGCAGCGCTCATCTGCGGTAATGCTGATATCAAACATATTCTCTCTCCTTTAGCCCGCCTCTAGCGGCTAGTGACTGGTTGATTATTGCCTCTGCAAACGGCCTTGCATCCTCGCCTAGATCCGTCCAAAGCCCGAATAGCGTTAGAGCCAGGAGATGCGGATCAATGCCGACGCTTGCCCAATATGCCATTTCATTCATGCTATGTTGCTTTGAATGCTCTGCGCTGGACACCGGCAAACACCACCTGTCTCCAGCCTTCGTTCCACGCCCTCTTCCGTAGTGTCCATGCATCGGGCTAGCGGTGGATAGGTGAGCAGCCTCTACGCCGATCCTCCCTGTTACTGCGCACGGCAATGTGCGGATGAAATCGAGGTAGCTTGATCTCTTAACCGGCTTTGCCTTTGGGATGGCTTCGAACTGCTTTCGTATCGCTAGGGCCATGTTACTTGCACCTAAAGAGCCTTGGCTCGCCGCATGTCTTGCATTTGCAGACGTACGCCCGACCTAATGGGATACCGCCTCGGGTTTCAACAATGTCTAATTCGTCCTCATGCTCCCATATATGCACGTGACCGAAAATGAGCCATTGGATTAGTCTGATCATATCACACCCACCGCTTAATGGTATCCAGAAGGCGGACAATCACGCCCTTCCGGTCTGCCGTAGACTGCATTTCCTCGACTAGCCGCTTTGTCATCGCATCTCGCTTTTCAAGGTAGGCCAGCGTTGACGGGCGGGCCTTTGGGTAGCGCTTGAGATGTTCGGAGACTGTGGTCATGGAGTTTCCTCCAAGGCAACACGCGAAAAATATTCACCGAGAATTGCGCCGGCCCCGTCGCTCTCGATCTTGTGCATGAAAATAGCTTCATATTTTTTTT
>ERZ869907.26-NODE-26-length-54893-cov-6.809585_pt1 | contig 54893 bp, 75 predicted proteins | sample MGYA00579309_ERZ869907 | MGnify/ENA primary metagenome ERZ869907 (study PRJEB32216, sample SAMN09231814) | wastewater metagenome | place: USA: Maryland | collected 2016-07-30 | study: EMG produced TPA metagenomics assembly of the PRJNA472060 data set (Reclaimed water... | reverse complement strand
AAAGGACAACCTGAAAGAACGGGATATGATCTTTGCGATGAACGAAATGGTGACTCTGGCTGAAAACATGCGGGCAGATTTACAGAGCGGCTATTTTGGGAATGTCGGCAAATACCTGGCAGAGAACTGGAAAGAAAAGCGTAAATTGGCAACCGGAATATCGGATGGAGAGATCGACCATATCTACAAACTCGGTTTGCGGGCCGGCGCGGATGGTGGCAAGTTGTGTGGCGCTGGCGGAGGCGGGTTTTTCCTGTTCTGGGCCGAGCCGCAGCACCACAGCGCGATTGTCAATGCCACTGGGTTACGGCAAGTCGATATTCATATCGAGGAAACTGGCAGCAAGGTGATCTATGAACAAACCTAAACGCACGCTTTTTCTGGACCGGGATGGCGTTATCAGTTGCTTTGAGCCTGGGCAGTACGTCACGAATGTTGTCGATTTTCGTTTCTGCAATGGCGTCATCGAGTCCATGCTTTCCCTGGCGAAATGCTTTGACTACATCATCATCATCACAAACCAGGCCGGGGTGGAGTACGAATTTATGACCATCCTTGACCTGCAAACCATTCATGCGTATATGGCAGAAGTTATCCGGTCTAATGGTGGCCGGATCGATGCCATCTACGCATGTACGGCCAAGCCTGGGTCAAACCATCCTGATCGGAAGCCAAACACCGGCATGGCATACATGGCCAAACGGGATTTCCCGGATATAGATTTTGAAAACACTTTCGTGCTTGGTGACAGTCTTTCCGACATGGAATTCGCCAAGAACATTGGGGCAACCCCGGTCGGGATAGGCCCACAGATATTTCCCGAGTGGGTTCCGCTGCGCTTCGGATCATTGCGCGATTTCACAAACTGGTACCTGATTACAGGAGTAACGTCATGAAAGAAAAAGGCCTGCGCGTACTTATCACCGGGGCTGCTGGCTTTATTGGCTCGCACACAGCCGACCTGCTCATTTCACAGAATTGCGAAGTTCTTGGCATTGACGACTTTTCGACCGGCAGCGCAGAGAACCTAAATTTGTTCTTTGAAAAAGGCGGGATATTTGAACCGGCCGATATTACGAAAACGGACGAAATCCTGCCGATCATGCGCGATTTCTCCCCGGATGCAGTTATCCACCTGGCTGCGCAGCCATCTTTGATCCGCTCGGAGCAGTTCCCCCGCCAAGACCTCAGGACAAACATTGAAGGAACGCTTAGCGTCATCATGGCTGCGAAGTCGTTTGGGGTTGGGCGCTTTGTGATGGCCTCCACGTCAGCGGTTTATAGCGAACTCAATCCGCCCCGGACGTACAACGAAGACTACGCAATTTCACCAGCCAGCTCCTACGGCATCTCCAAGGCCAGCGCTGAAATGTACGTGCGCAAGAATTTTGACAATCATGCCATCCTGCGCTACGGAAACGTGTTTGGGCCGCGCCAGGTGCCCTTGGGCGAAAACCAGTTGATCGCCAGGGCCATCCGCCACTTCCTTGAAGGGACTGATTTTGAGATCAACGGTGACGGAGAACAAAGCCGTGATTTCGTTTATGTCAGTGACGTGGCCAGGGCGAATGCGATTGCCGCAACGTGCGCAGTGAGCGGGACGTTCAATATTTCGATGGGTCAGGCCGTCAGCGTAAATGCGATCCTTAAAATGCTCGAGCAGATTTACGATGTGCTTGGGTATGCGTGGTCTCATAACCAGAACGACGACCCGCGCACGCACATCAAGCTTGGCGTAGGACGGGCATCCAGGTACCTTTTCTGGACCGCCACGACAAGTCTGCTCGATGGCTTGAAAGAAACTGCCGATTGGTGGGAGGGTCGTCTCCATGAATGACATCAAGGTTCACATCGCGCCATGGTACAACCGGGCGGATCGCGCTGACGGTGGCATTCGGCGCGTCACGGAAGCCATGATCCGCTATCTGCCAAAGTTCGGAATCGTCCCGGTAGAAAATCCAGACCAGGCCGACATCATCAACAACCATGGCGCCATGCTGATCCACAGGCCAGGCATCCCCATGGTGCATACCGGGCACGGATTGTACTGGAGTCGCCAACCATGGGGCGATGATTTCCAGCAGGTCAACCAGCAGGTGGTGGAGAGTATGCGGCACGCAGTTGCCCATACTGCCCCATCCGAATGGGTGTCGCGTGCCATCCGCCGTGGCGGTTTGTGGTATCCCGAAGTCGTTTATCATGGCATAGACTGGGAAGATTTCGTGCCTGTCGATGGTGAGCATAACTATGTCCTGTGGAACAAAGCCCGGGCAGATTATGTCAGCAATCCTTACGACATGCAGTTCCTGGCCGCAAACATGCCAGGCAGACAGTTTTTCAGCACAATTGGACAGGCAGCGAACAACGTGCGGGTGCTGGGCGCCATGCCATATGACACCATGCGCTCTGTAGTGGCTCAGGCTGGCGTTTACCTGGCAACTGCTCGGGAAACGTTCGGTATCGGCACCCTGGAGGCGCTGGCGTGCGGCGTGCCAGTGGCTGGATGGGATTGGGGAGGCCAGAGTGAGATCATCATCCAGGGCAGCACCGGATACCTTGCGCCTCCTGGAGATTTCAAGGCCCTGGCGGAGTGCGTGGAGCGATGCTTCGTGGAACGCGAGCGCCTGAGCGCCCTGGCGGTTGCCGATGTGCGCGAGCGCTGGGGCTGGGAACAGCGCATCGAACAGTACGCGGACATCTTCAAGCGTGTCTACGCAGAGCATTACCAGCGTGGCGACAAACCGAAAACAAGCGTTATTATCACCACTCACAACCTGGATCGCTATCTCCTAGATTGCATCGAGTCGGTCAAGGCGCAAACCGATAGGGACTGGGAGTGCATTGTCATAGACGATGCGCAGTCCCCGGGGACAGAGGCCTTGGTGAAAAAGATCGCCAAAAAGGATCGGCGCATCAGGTACTGCCCTACCCCAAACAACTTTGGGCTTCCAGGCGCCCGCAACTTTGGCTTGACCCAGGCAAATGGCAAGTACATTCGCCATCTCGATGCCGACGACATGCTAACGCCTTGGGCCATCGAGGTCGAAGCCAAGGCCTTGGATGAGGACAGCGGGATCCAGATCGCCTATGGCCACCTGGAGGTGGTGCGGGAGGACGGCACGCATGTCGAGTATTCAACCGGAGAGGCAGTGCGTGGTGGCTGGCCTCCCGATGAATTCTCCTGGTTCCAGCAGATGGCGCACCTCAACCAACTTCCCTCGTGCGTAATGGCTCGCAGGGAAGTCTACGAGCGCTCTGGCGGCTATCGGGAGCGCATGAAGCGGGCGGAAGACGCTGACTTCTGGTGCAGGGTTACGTCACTCGGTTTCCGCGCCAAGAAAGTCACCCAGGCCATCACCTACCTGCACCGAGAACGAAACGACTCAAAGGGCGCAACGGAGTGGAAAGAGCAAGGTCAAGAACCTGACTGGACAGCCTGGTATCCATGGCGACTTGGGGCTGGGACAGGCGAGACTGGCCGGGAACTCGTTCGGCGCATAGGAAATCACCCACACCCAGCCCTGGTGCCGTTTGGCGCCCAGGATGCTCCCAGGAAAGACATGCGGTTCTGGTACGTTCACGATTACGTCTATCCGGTTGTCAGCGTGATCGTTACGTGCGGACCAGGCCATCGCCACCTGCTGGTGGATGCGCTGGATTCAATCCAGGCGCAGACATTCCCGGATTGGGAGTGTATCGTAGTCAACGATACTGGCGGCGAGTGGCCTGGAGACATTCCCGGAGCGCCTTGGGCAAAGGTTATCAACATGCCCGGAAACTGCGGGGCAAGTAAGGCCAGGAATGCTGGCTTGCCGCACGCCCGGGGCAAGTTTGTGGTCTGGATGGACGCGGACGATTACTGGTTGCCATGGTTCCTTGAAAAAATGGTGGCCTATGGAGAGCAGAATGATGGCGTGATCTTCTCGGACATCATCATGGAAACGATGGTTGACAAGCAACCCGTCTATAAATTCTATCGTTACGAGGAGTTTGATTGCCAAAAGATCGCCCTGTCGATGCGCTACGCAGGCTCATCCGTGCTGGTCCCTAAAAAGATCGCTGATGAAATTTATCTTCGGCAAGGTGGATACGACCAGAACATTCCCGGCATGGAAGACTGGGACTACCAGACGGCAGTCCATGCCGCTGGATTTTGCGCCTACCACCTCCCCGAGGCGCTTTTCGTTTATCGTATGTGGGCATCCACAAAAAGAGAAAAAGATTTTGAGGTGGTAGAATCAATCAGGCAGTACATGATCAAGAAGTGGAATGCTTACAGAACAGGAGCGAAGAAAATGTCATGTGGATGCAGTTCAAAAAAAGTGGTTACGACCAGGCCAGCCAGCACGCTTACATCATCCGGGAACTTTAGCGCCCAGTCCATTGCGGCCTCGGTTCCGGCAGATGGCCAGGCCGAGATGGTGGCGATTGAATACGTTGGCCCGTTGGCAGAAACATTTACGGTGCGCAGTCGGGTTTCGCCTGGACTGTCCTATCGCTTTGGGAATAACGAGCATCATCGCAAGCGCTCTGTTCTTTCCCAGGACGCGGAATTTCTGTTGTCGATGCAAGGTCCAACCGGAAATCCTTTTTACGTTGTCTCAGGCTCTGGGGCAACGATGGAAACTCATGATCCGTCAGCATTCTTGGGACAGCCGATCACGGTATAAATTTGTGGAGAACAGATGAGTTTTCTGGAATTCGTTGTACTTTCCCTGGCAACCTGGAGAGTGTCCCACCTCGTTACCCAGGAAGATGGCCCATTCGACATATTCATCATCGTGCGGGAGAAGATAGGCAGGATCGAGCACGATGATGATGGCCAGGTTGTGATGATCCCGGAAACGTTCTTCGGGAAACTTTTGTCCTGCGTGTGGTGCTTGAGTGTATGGATCGCAACTGGATTTTTTATTGCATATCTAATTTGGCCAATGAGTATTTTTCTTGCATACCCATTGGCCATTAGCGCATTGGCAATTACGGCGGAGAAGTATTGCGGCTAACGGATTACATTTGAAGCGGAAGACTCCACCACGTCAGGCGCATGTTTTGTTGGAAGGACTTGCGGGTCACGCATTTCCAGCCAATTCAAGCAGATGGCAGAAATTTGCATGAGTTCCCATTCTGGTGGATCGTCATGATCACCAACAAGTGACGAGCCTAATTCGCCAACTTCCTGCATGAGACGGGCAAGCCAATAACTTTCGGGCATATCTCGCCACGTCTCACGATGTTTTTCTTTTAGGGCAATTACAGCCTCTATGATATTCATGCAAGGTGTCCTTCCAACGGCTGGCGTTACCGGCAGCGGCATTTGCGCCAGCCCAATGATTATTCGGATGCGGCCTGACCAGGAGCGGCTTCGCCGCTGTGCGGTGGACGCGGTATTAGCCGCGCTTCCTTTTGCAGCGCGTGCAGACTTTGTCTTTTTCGCCGTTCGTTTTTGAACACGCTGGGCAAATCCACTCACCTGGATTTTTCCAGATTTTACCGGATGGGGATTTACCACCCCAAGAGCCTATTGCCATTTTTACCACCTTTCGAGAAGTGTCTAACTGTTTATACTGCGCGAGTAATTACAATTCGCTACAGAGCGTCCCAACATTCCCGGAGGTTGCCCTGGAACCTGTCATTAGAGCACCTTGTTCTTTGAGGCGTTCAGTTTCATCGACTAATAGACTGGCAGTTCCAAGCGCATCTCGAGTTACATCAGTGAATGCGATTGATACATACAAACCGTCCATAAGGCCACAAGTGCGTTGTTTTAGACTGTCACGTTGTTCTTGGGAAATTTCCAGACTCATCTCCTGGGCGCGATCCATTATGCGCTTTGCAATCAAACTACCTACGCCTGGGCGGGAAACAACAACGAACTCGTCTCCACCATACTGCCCAATGAAATCCACTTTCCGGCGACGAATTTTCGTCAACCGCGCAATCAAAATGTTGCTATTGCTGTAACCCAGCACGGCATTCAGTTCGTGCATTTTGCGTATGTCGTAGGCAACGATGGACACAGGTACACGGAAAACTGACAGGAGTTTCAGGTAACTGCGGGTTGCGGTTTGAGAAAACACCCCCAGGCGTGATGTACTCATCGAGCAAACAGCCAGCACCAGGGCGATATTTACAATCAGGCTACCGATCAGGATGGTTGTTATCATTCGTTTTCTCACTCCGCCCGCTTTTCGGCATACGCTTGCTCGACAAACTTTTTCAAAGACGCCCAGACATGCGGATCGATATATACTATGTCCGTAGGTTCTGTGTGGCTATTCGCCTTGAGAACAATGTGGTACCCATCGAACTCAGCATAAAGACCATCGCCTAAATATATTGGTTGCATTTTGTATCTCCATGTCTATTTTATAACCTAATTACCCCAAGCGTAAAAGTGACAAATGTCATGTAATTATCACTATTTGCCAAATGATGTAAAAAAAAGTAAAATGAGTTATGGAAGAAATCCCATGGCGCTGTCATCGTTGCGACAAAGAGAGTATGATAGACTTAGAGAACTTGGAGAGTTGGCCCCTCAACAAGTTGATGACAGTAGCAGGATTTCGATGTTGTTTTTGCGGCGAAAGGGAAGCCGTCAGGTTTGAGACGATTTCGCTACGGGATGCTTTCAAGGCATTGCTGAAAATATCCGTTACGCGACGGGATTTCTTATTCCACTTCGCACGGATATATCGTAAAGCCAAAGGCATTCAAGAGCGCGGACAAGAAAAATGGCTCGCTCAGATTTCGTCACATGGCTTCCGCTCGACCGCTGGGCCGAAATAATCGGATTAAATCCCCTGCATTTCAACCAGCTCGATTCGAGTATCCTGTTCCCGAACAACACGTGCGGGGATGGATGGTTCCAGCACTCTTGGCAACACAGTGACAGGGTTGGACGCGACGATATTGCCATGGCGATCCAGCAGGCCGAGCAGGAAATATCCAGGGAGGTCGGGTTCAATCTTTTGCCAGATTGGGTTATGGAAGAACGTTTGCAATATCCAAAGCCAGCCAATCCATCCGCATACAATTTGTGGGCAAGCAACCCGCGTGGCATGTTTCAATCCGTTGAGACTCCGCGTGGTTACGTTATCTCTGGCGGGATGAAAACGAAATCCCTGATCGAGGCCGGATCCGTCATTGTCCGAAGCGATTCGGATGGTGATGGATACGCAGAGACCTGCACCGTGATCGTCCCAATTACGATCACCGACACGAACGAAGTGCGGGCTTACTATGCCGCCAAGGATGGGGAAGACAGTTGGGAGATCAGGCCTATTGCAGTTGCTATCTCAGGCGGGTTTGCAACCATCACATTCAAGTCCTGGCAGATCGTGGATTCAGAGCGGCAGGAATATATCAACCCCCAACCGCTGGATGCCACTGATCCAGTCTCCTACGAAACGACCATCGACGTGTACCGCGTATGGAATGACCCATCCACCCAGGCGCAGTTTATCTGGGAAAACTCTCCCATCGAATTTTGTGGCTGCGGAACGGCAGGCTGCACAGCCTGTCAACTTGGCACCCAGGCCGGATGCTTCCACCTGCGGGATGCCAGGCTCGGCATTACCGTGCCTGCTCCAGCCTCCTGGGATGTGACGACATTATCCTTCGTCCCGCAGGGCTGGGCTGGATGCCGTGCGCCGGACCAGGTGCGGCTGTGGTACTACTCGGGCTATAAGGACACGCACAGGAAGCGCCCGCTGGTAGAGATGTCCAACTATTGGGAATATGCCGTGGCGTACTTTGCTGCCAGCAAACTGGACCGCCCCACCTGCGGCTGCTCGAATGTACAACAGTTCATCGACAAGTGGCGGACGGATGCCGCGTATTCAGAGCGGGACGGCGGGTACACCATGACAGCCGAGTTGTTATCCAACAAGCTGGGCACATCTATGGGTGCGCTGTACGCCTACAAGCGTGTCCACCAGAATGGCGTGAGGATCATCAAATAACATGGAACTCAAAACAATCACGCACGAGAATGGTCGCAAGTACGAGGCGATGGTCAGTGGAGACCAGGCCATTATTATCGGGCCACCCGAAGGCCTGGTGGACATGCTCAATCTGCCAGAGCCATTCGCAACCAAGTTGCACAACGTTTTGCATCAACGCGGCATTCTGAATTACCAGACGGTTGCGCATCGGTCAAAGGAATTACAAGGCGTGTTCCAGGAGGTGCTGCTGGTTGAAGCGCAGACACTCCTAGCGGCCTTCTTCCAGTACGAAAATGATAATCAAGAATCGCATGTATAATAAATGTGGCTAAGTGCGTTCACACTTAGCCACGAGATCAAGCCATGGAGGTGGCTTAATCATGTTAATCTTATCACAGAGCATCGTCGAAAAATTCTGGAAGATGGTAGATTTTGGAGAAGAAAACGAATGCTGGATATGGAAAGGCGGCACGAATGGTTCAGGAAACGGATTAGGACACGGAAAATTGGTCATAAGTAGAGACCACGGAAAAGCAAAGAATGAATACGCACATCGAATTTCTTGGGTTTTGCATTATGGCCAAATACCTGATGGGATGTTCGTGTGTCATCACTGCGATAACCCTCCTTGCGTAAACCCAAAACATCTTTTTATCGGGACGCAAGTTGACAACATGAAAGACATGGCTTCAAAAGGAAGAACCGGAAAAGGCGCATTCGGAGAAAGACAACACTCCGCGAAACTGAAAGAAAAAGATGTTGTCGAAATAAAAACCGCTTTGAGAGATGGTCAGAAAATGTCTGTGTTATCAAAAAGGTTTGGTGTGACAATTCAGGCCATCCATCATATCAAAACAGGCAGAAGTTGGTCTTGGATTAAATAGACCATCAGGAGGCACACAATGGATAAGGTTACTCAGTTAAGTGCTCTGAATCAAAGATGCTGGTATGTAGAGGGTGGTGTGCATCCTACCCGCTCTCCGCAGTACCTGTCGCTTGGAAAGTTTTCGGCAGACCCGACCCAGAATATCGGTGAGGAAACCAGGGTCAGCGCCCCGGATCCGAACCACTTCGACCGCGACATCCAGATCGGGACTGTCCCTGGTGAAACCGAACGCGCCACGTTGGGCATTGGCATTCGCTCCACGGCGCAGGCCAGTATTCTGCAAAAGTGGAAAAATGACCGCTGCCGGGTGGACATCTATGCCCTGACCGGCAAGTGCGGCAACCCACAGGATTTCACCGAAGGTGGCGAGAAGTGGATTTACTTCCCGGACGGCAGGATTTCCAGCCATAGTTTCGAGAACTTTGGCGCGTTTGGCCGGGACGAAAACAACCCGACCAACGAAATGGTGGACATGACGGCCGAGGAGTATTACGAACTGCTGATGATGGACATGGACCAGATCGCCGCTGCCGAATCGGTTCGGCAGTTGTACACGGTTGACTTCTATCCCGGCGAGGACTGCGAAGACTGCCCGGATCCGTGCGGCCGCGTGGTCATCACCATGCAGGGCGCTGCGGCTACGCCTGGCACCCAGCCCATCGCCCTGTGGTCGAATGATGGCGGGGAAACCTGGAACAGCAAAACCATCGACACGCTGTTCAGCAACGAAGACATCACAGACGCCGATTTCATCGGTGGCGACTTCGTGTTGATCTCCAACACTGCCCATGAAATCCACTACATCGATGCGCCTGACCTGTTTGATGCCGGGGGCACCTGGCAGCAGAACGGCAGCGGTTTTGTGGTCGGGAAAAACCCGCGCAAAATGTCCAGTGTTGATCCACGCCATACCTGGATTGTTGGAGACGGCGGATATGTGTATTTTGCCAAAGACCATCGCACCACGGTCGATGTGCAGGATGCGGGCGTGGCAACCACCCAGAGCCTGAATGCGGTTAGCGCCCTGAGCACTTCAAACGTCCTGGCGGTTGGAAATTCAAATGCCGTCATCTTTACCAACAACGGCGGACTCTCCTGGCAATCCGTGACCGGCCCGGCAGTTGGTATCAACCTGGGCGCTTGCTGGATGTGGGATGAGCAGACCTGGTTTGCTGGCGAGGGCGCTGGCGGAACTGGAAAACTTTGGTTGACGATCAACTCCGGGCGCACCTGGACACAGGTTGCCCTGCCTGCCAACTACCTTCGCATCGATAAGATCACCTTTATCTCCGAAGCCGAAGGGTATTTGATCGCCCGCGATGGTAGCAAGGAATACGCCCTGCGCACGATCACGGCTGGTAACGAATGGGTTGTCCTGCCGCAAGGCAAGCGTGGCGTGGCGCTCGGTAACAGTTACCTGAACGACATCGCAGTCTGCTCGAAGTATGAGAACCTGGCAATCGCCGTTGGCGTGGCAGTGAATGGCACCAGCGGTATCGCTTTCAAGTACGCGGCCTAACACATTGATTTAGAAAGGGAAGCAAATGAGCAAAGACCTGACTCCTGATGAAGTTGCTCGAGCGAGTGTGGATGCGGTCGATAAGGCCGCATCCACTTCTTCCGACAACTCCATCCACCTCTCGACCGGGGTAGTCCTGGTTGGAAAAGCGGCTAATCCAATCGCCCTGATTACGGTCATGGCGAATTTCCCGCGTCCCAAACCGCCTGTCTATTTTGACAAGTCGATGGGCCGCGAGATGGAAAACCCGAATGACCCGGACTATATCGCTCGCGTTCGTTCCGCAGATATGGAGCGCTCATCCGCCACGTTGAACGTGATGATCCTGATGGGCACATCCTTAAAGAGTTTGCCAAAAGGCTTTACCGGGCCTGATGACGACGAATGGCTGGAAGAATACAAACTTTTGGGCTTGCCCATCTTCCCGGAAAACAAGCGCTGGCGTTACCTGCGCTGGATCATCTTCCGGGCAGCGCCTGACCAAAAGGACATCACAGCCATCCAGGATGTCGTCAGCAAACTGAGTGGAGTGCGCGAGGAGGACGTTAAGCACGCTGAAACGTTTCCTGGGAGTAACTAAATCCATTGGAGAGGTATCCGTCCTAGTGACGGAAATCGAACTGGAGCACGGAGTCAGCGCAGGCATTGTGTGGACAGCCCTTGCCCCAGGCATGGTGCCGGTGTATGAGGAACACTCTGCCCGGTTGCGTGCGCACATCAGCCTGTCGGAATGGGTAGAAATGTCGCCCATGGAACGGGCTGTTGTGATTGCGCTTGATCGTGTTGGCAGGGCAATCGAGAACCAGCAGGCCGAAGCCGAAATACGGCAAATGGAACGTAAATCAAAAGCAACCAGCAGCAGGTAAACGATGGAAAAATTTGGCCTTGAGTTCGTAGTTGAAAATTTGGCAAAGTTTTCTGGAGACATCGGCAAGGCCAAAGGTTTGCTCTCTGGCCTGGCTGCTGAACCTACCCTGCTGCAAAAAGCCTTTGGCGCGGTTGGGACTGCCATCGAAGGCTTTGGGGCAAGCATCTTGCACGTGGTTGAGTATACGCTCGGGAACTTGTTGGCAGGAGCAATACGAGGCGCGATAGATTTATTGGGGGAACTGGTACAAGGCACGATTGAAGCAGGCACAGAATTCCAGACGCTGACACTGCGCCTGGAGACCCTGAACTTCAACGTGGCCACAGAATCTGGCATGGCTTACAACGATGCCATGGCAGAGTCCATAACGAAAACGCAAGAGCAACTACAATGGCTGCAAAAACTTGCGGTTATGACCCCCTATGACAACCAGGATATATCCAATGTTTATACCCTGGCTCGGGCTTATGGTTTTGCAGACCAAGAATCACGCAAGCTGACGGAAGCAGTCGGGAACTTTACGGCTGGCATGGGCTTGGGCGGAGATGTGATGGAGCGCATCATCACCAACCTGGGCCAGATGAAGGCGCAGGGCAAGATCACCGGCACCGAGTTGCGCGACCTGGCGCGTGGCGCTTTTGTGCCAGTCGCTGATGTTCTGGATCGGGTGGCTCAAAACTTGGAGGAGTCAGGCGCGGCCAGCATCGACTTCTCGAAGAAGATGGGCACGCTCAAAGACAGCATCATGGATTACGAAGGCAAACTTGCCATCGCAGTCCAGAAGCAGTCTGAGTTTACGGACGCAACCAGCGAGTCCCAGAAGATGCTGGTGAACAAGAGCATCGAAGATTACCAGAAAAAGATCGGTGATCTGAACCTGGAATTGACCACCTACAACCAGATCACCGAGGGTACCGGAACGATTACCAAGGAGATGTTTGCCAAACTGCGCAAGGAGGGCATCCCGGCGCAGGAGTTTATCAACGCATTTATTGATACGGTCAACACCAAGTTCTCTGGCTCTGCCGTAAAGATGGCCAGGACGTTTGGCGCAGCCACGGATAACATGCGCGACCTGGCGAAATCCGTGGGCGGGTTGCAGATCGTCACGCCCATCCTGGACGTGCTGGGAGAGAAGATCGCCAGCATCGTGGATGCGTTTGCCAAACCAGAAGTCTGGGATGCGTTCGTGGCGGCAGCGGGCAGGATTGGCGAAGCCCTGTCCGGGATTGTGGAAGAACTTTTCGGCCTGGCCCCCACTGGCGATCAGATCGCCACAGCCATCGTGGATGCTTTGAATAAGATGGCCACCTGGCTGGAGGAAAACAAAGATAAGATCATCGAGACGGCCTCGACTGTCATACAGTGGCTAAAAGATACGATGACCGAGATAGGCAAGGTGGACTGGGAAGCGCTGTTAACGAGCGTACTCGGGCTAGGAGAATCGATACTCGGACTTTTTGGCGTAGAAGTTGATACGACTGGCTGGGACAGTCTGAGTACCCTGGTGCTTAAGTTGACCATCAAACTAAATGACCTGTCAATATGGATCCAGGAAAACAAAGACTGGCTGATGCTGATCGTCAAAATATTCCTGGCCTGGCAAGTCATCATGACAGTCGTAAATATCATAGCCTCTTTCGTGATCGCCCTGCTTGGATTAGTGGCAGGAATAGCGGGCGTGGTTGTGATGGTAATAACGTTTGTAAAATTCCTGGTCATGCTGATCGGGTTTGCGCTCAAAGTTCTCGCTGTTTTCCTGGGCCTGGTTGCCATCATTGCAGTGGTGCGTTTTGTATTCGAGACTCTAGCCAACATCATCGGGACGTTTGTCAACATCGCCCGGGACTGGATGGCAAAGTGGCTCGATTACATGAAGGAAGATATTGACAAACTCGGGAAGGCCATCACCGACAAGGACTGGGGCGAAGTCATCAAGATCATGTTTGAGGCCATCGGTAAGGCGATTCAATTCAACATAACCTATATGGTGGACCTGTTCAAACTCGTTGCGGATGCCATGATCGGCTCTATCGTGGAGACGTTCCAGAACTTCAATTGGGCTGAATTCTCGAGTGGCTTTGTGCAGACCATCATCCAGGCCGTCAAGGATGCGCTAGGCATCCAATCCCCATCCAAGGTGTTTGCCGACATCGGCAATAACATGGTGGCGGGCATGGCCAAGGGCATTGCGGACGCCAACAAGATGGCAGCAGGCGCGATGATGTCAGTCGTAAAAACAGTGGCTGTGACTGCCCAAGGAGCGCCTGCATCTATCCCGGCCGTGTCATCGACCAGGACTGTCAATAACAACCAAACCAGCAACTACAACTTGACGGTCAATTCTCAGGCCAGGTCAGAGCCTGTCATCGCGGACTTCTCGATGTTGCAGTCCCTGAGCGGAGCGTAAAATGTCAGTCTCTTTACGAGTAATGATCCCGGAAGCCACGACAAACTATATCAAGAATCCGCAGTTCCGTTACGACACTACCGGGTGGACTGCCAGCGGCGCTGGCATAACCCGGGTTCTTGACCGTGTTCGTTTTGGGGTTGCGTCTCTAAAGGTTGTCACGGCTGGCTCTGTTGTCAGCGAAGGGGTGTTTTATCGGGTTTCCGATTTATCTGGAACAAGTAGTAGCGTCACGGTCAGCATCTATGTGCGCGGGAGCGGGAAGGTGCGCATCCGGTTAATTGATAACTTCCGTGGGAAAGAGTTCCGAGGCGATGCGGTATTTATCACCGACGAGCGTTGGGCCAGGCTCGAAGTCACTGGTTACATCGGCGGATCAAATGATATTCGCCTGTATGTTGAGACAGCCGAAGGGACGGCTAAGGCACGAACGTTTTATGTAGACGGCGCCCAACTGGAGTTGAAGCCTTACAGCACAACTTACTGCGATGGCGACCAGCCTGGATGCCGCTGGAACAATATTGACAGTGGCAGCATATCCACCAGGGATGAGCGGTATAAAAACGGCGGCAGGTGGGAACCATTGGCCGGGACTTGCCTACCAAACAATGATGTGTACGTCACGGTCATCGGTGGACTCGGAATGCCAAACCTCATGCGCTCGCTTCAATCGTTTTCTGATAGCGCAGGCGGATACTCGCAGGGATACAAGATCACGGAACGGCTTATCACGCTCGCTTTCCATGTAAAGGCTGAGAACTTGCGCCCAAAAGGTGCGCCCGACCTCACGCCCTTGCACTCCCTGCGCGAAAAACTGATCGACATCCTGAAACCAAACAAGCCGCTGAACGATACGAATATCCAGTTTGAATACTCGGAAAACGGCACAAAAGTCTACTTCGGCGCTCTGTACGATGGCGGGCTGGAAGGTGAGTGGGACATCCGCAACCGATGGGTAAACTCGTTTCCCTTGCGCCTGTTAGCGACTGATCCGCTGCTTTACGAAGATGACCTCGAAACAAAAGAACTGGATATATTGGACACGTTCGATGCTGGCGGTGGAAAATTGGTTGCGTTTAGCAACGAAAATAGGGTTTGGGGAAAGATGGGCACGGCCCTTGGGCCAAATGATAACGTGCTCTGCTCTGCCGTTGGAAAGTATGGAGAAGTTTATGCTGGCGGAGACTTTACGCTGTGCGATGGCGTGGCAGGAACCGTCAGGATAGCCTATTGGGATGGCGCTAAGTGGAATGCCATGGGAAGCGGTGCAAATTCCAATGTTAATGCGATTGCGGTCGCTGCGGATGGAAGTGTATATGCAGCCGGAAACTTTACGACCATCGGCGGAGTGGCTGCGAACCGCATTGCGAAATGGAACGGAACTTCCTGGAGCGCACTTTCAACTGGATTAAATGGCCAGTGCTTTACTCTTTGCATTGCCCCGAATGGTGTACTGTATGCCGGAGGAGATTTTACAACTGCTGGCGGAGTTACCGTCAACCGCATCGCCAGGTGGGACGGAACGCAGTGGCGAACGATTTCATTCCCCGGAACTGCAACGGCTGGCCTAAATAACACGGTGTATTCGATTGTGAACTGGATTGACGGTGTGACTCTGTATGTTGGCGGAACGTTTACGAACGGAACGGCCACACAGCGCTATTTTAGGACACTGGATATAAACACGAACATAACTGGCGATGTGCCAGGAAATGACTTGGTGGCCACGACAACGGTTTATGCCCTGGCTGTAGAACCGAAAACCGGCGATGTGTATGTTGGCGGGTCACTGACGGCGCTGAACGCATCTGGAACTTCTGTGATTTATGGAATTCGCTTGTACAGAGGCTCTGGCTGGCAAAACATTGAAAGCACAATCGACGGAACCGTGCGAACCATGGCGATAGATGCAAATGGCTATGTTTGGACAGGAGGAGATTTTACGCAAATAAACGGGGTTGTTGCGCGTTATATTGCAATATGGTCTCGCAGTATATGGCTCAACGCAGCAATAATCCCAATCTCTCCAGGTACCGGAATAGTCAGAACAATCTGCATCAATCAAAAAAGTCACGCAAAATTTGTCGGTCTATCCACAACCGTGAACGGGAATACCTTTGCGTCTGGAGAGACAATCGTAACGAATGCTGGCACGGCATTCTGCGCTCCGAGATTTTATATTACCGGGCCTGGAATTCTTTACTATATCGAGAACAGCGATACCGAGCAAAGGATGTGGTTCAACCTGACCGTATTGGCAGGAGAGGAAGTTTTTATAGACATCAACAAGTCCACGGCTTATATTCCCAGTCGAGGTGCTGTTTTCTATGGCGTAAATGCCGCCTCGCAACTCGGGTCATTTTCTCTCGTTTCAGGAGAAAACAGAATCGCCATGCTTTACCATAAAGACGTGGGCGCCAGGGCGTTCATTTCCTACACTCCAACCCACTGGAGCGTGGATGCGGTGGCCAGAACGGATAAACTGTAATGGAAACTCGCGGAAAATATCAGTTTTGGTTATGTGATGACCAGGGAAATAGACTATCTTTACTGGATGGATATTCGTTTTTCTCATACTCCAGGTCTTGTATTGGATTCGGAACGATAGAGATAGGCCTGCCGCACAGAATGATTGTGCGCCCAAGTATATTTTTCCAGCCCGACTGGAGAATTGACGTTTGGCGCAGGTCATCTGAGGACACCCCGTTTAGACGCGAGTGCTCATTCTTGCTCCGTAAATACACGGTTTACCAACGTGCCTCCGATGGAACGCTGATGATAATTTACTACGGCAGGTCCCCAATTGACATCCTGCGCAGGTTTGGGGCGCATTGGTTGACCCTAGATGGGCCTACCCAGCGCAAGGATGACGGTAGCGTAGAGGACTATACATATTATTGGGATACGTCCTCTGCGTTCTTTGGAACCATCAGGGACATGATGCACGAGCTTGCGAATGGAACTTTTACTCCAGATGTTTCAGTTGTAGAAGAATATCGTGGTTATCTTGGCTCTGGAAAATCTTTTTACAACGATCCCCTTTCGCCCGGCATAGCGAATTATTACACATACGGGCAAACAGTTCTTGACATACTAACTGAGTTAAGGCAAACATCCGTTTCCCAAAACGAAGTTGACCCAACTCAATCAAAAGTTTATTTTGATGTGGTCGAGATAGAGCGGCCAGTTACCGGAACAGCCCCTGCGTTTCAGTATGAATTTAGAACGTACATAGGCTTGCGCGGAGTTGACCGAACAGAAAACGGTGTCGTGTTTTCTCCCGAAAACGGGAATGTGGCAAACCCTGTTCTGTCAGAAGACTGGCTGGATGAAAGCAATGCCATCATCGTAAAAAATATGTCCGCAAAACTCGCGGCGGTTGTCTATAACCCTTTGACTTATACGGTTTCTGGAATGAATAAGTGCTACAAGTTCGTTCAATCATCTTCTGGTAAAACAGCCGACTTATATACAGAGGCCAGGGCGCTTTTGAAGAAGAACGAGCGCACGCGCACCATCAGCACCGAATTCATAGACAGCCCAGGAGGTCCGCGCCAGCCCAGGTCTTTGTACGGTCTTGATTGGGACTTGGGAGATAAGGTAAACGTGCGATTTATTGGAGTAACCATACAGACCGAGATATTGATCGTTTATGTCAGCATGGACGAAGAAGGAAAAGAGAACGTCCTTGGAAGAAACGAAGTAGGCTCATAATGCCGAATAATTCCCAGAATTCTCTCATGGAGATTGTCCGCAGGTTGACTGGCGTTGAAAAATGGCAGGCAAACTATGAGGCTGTCAACAAACGCCCCGTTCCTTACACTGGCTGGATCGAGACTGACGAATGGCTGCGGGTCACTGATTACTCATTTACAACCCCAGCCGACACAACTGTGACATACGAAAAGGGAACGAAGATTGCATATTTTCTTCCCGCTGGCGTGAGTTGGGAATATGGCGTAGTCATCTCGTCTACTTATAATGCCGGAACCGAATTGACCACTGTGACCCTGGCCACAAATACAGATTATGCCATGACAGATACGCCTGTGCGCATGATGTTCTCCAGGATCGAGTATCCGTATAGCTGGCCGGATTGGTTCAACTACCTTCCCACCTACGGCGATGCAACCATGACGTTCACCGGAGTTACAACTACGACTGCCAAGTTTAGGGTATCGTGCCAAACGGTAATGTGCGAAGTAAACGCCACGGGAACAACAGGAGGTGTCGCCACGACCAGCATAGCCATTTCTACCCCGATAACGGCGAACGCTTTTGGCACCCCGGAAACCGGAGCGACCAGAGACGCAGCCGCTGGGTTGGTAGTTCTTGGTCAGGCATTGCTTGCTTCTGCGGCAACTTTTCACGTCAGGAAAGCAGATGGGACGAACTACGGTCTCGGAGCAGGAAGAATAGCCCGCTTAGTGGCTATCTATCAAATGGTATAGGATAACAATGACACCCACTCAGCCCTATTACGCAGTGCTACAGGCACAAATGGACAGTCTTGGGCTTCGGATGGATAGCGCATTCGGAGAAATAAAGACACTGCTGGTGGGTTACGATATGCGCCTGAGGGACTTGGAAAAATCGAACATCAGGGTTGATACAGCCACTGGAATAAATATGGGCGCGGCCTGGAAAAGAATTGACGAGAACGCAGCCCAGATAGAGGCTCTCAAGGTATCCATATCCGACCTGAGAGAGTCGAGCAAGCGCCTGAATGAGATTTTTAGGTGGATGCTGGGTGTATTCACAGTGATATTCACCAGTGGTCTTTTGCTGTTTATCTCAGGCAAGGCCACAATCGTATTTAAATGACAGCCTCCGCTGACCAGGCGGAGGCTGAGGCCTTACGGCCTACCCAAATGGAGAAAAACGGAGTTACCTCCGATAATCCACGTTCGACATTAGATAAATCACGATCCCGCAGACAACCAACGAAATTATCAGAATTGCCCACGTACATACGTTCATTTTGTTTCCAAGATCAGTTTGTGGCAGGCGCGAACTTCTTCGATACTCACGGCTGACGGCGGTTCGTTGAATGTTTTCACGCCCAGGATGTGTAGCATGGTTTTCACTTCGGCCGCGTCCATGTCTTTGGTGGTGTCTTTGCCGACCAGCCAGGACATGAATTCGTGGCGCTCGAGTTGCCCCCCAAGTATACCATCCAACACGGATGCCAGCACTTTCCGGTCGCCGTCCGTGGCTTCCAGGACTTCCTTGCGCTTCTCGTAAGCGCCTGGGAGCGCCTTGACAGCGGCGGCATAAGCAGCCTTGAAATCAGCGGGCAGGTAAGGGCGCTTGGGTGTGGCAACTACCTGTTCTTTCACAATGACCGGATCGATAACTACCGCTTCGCTTCGGGAGTTCTCAGCGGGCACAGGCTCAGGCTCTGCATCCGCATCCCATTCGTCGTAGGCAACTCCCTCGATGACATCCGGCAGAGCATGGCGTTCCATCACCGACAGCGCCCGGCCACCCCATTCCCCGCCGATCTCGATATGCACCAGCCAGGACGTGCCCCGGGAGAGTTTGCCGTTCATGTTCTTCGTAATATCTTCCTCACGGCGAGTAAGGATCATCGGGATGGCCATGATCGACCGGCCAACACTCTTGGCCCAGGCGTCGATGGAGGCGAGTTCGGCGCTGATGGCCCGGATGTCCTTGGTGGACCCAGGCCGGAATTCAAAGTATCCAACCCGCAGGCCAGCCACTTCCGGGATTACCACGTTCAGGCGTCCAACCGGCTCGAGCAGAACATCCACCGTTTCGTCCTTGCTTGTCTTGTAGGAATAGACCGGAGCGGTTACGTCAATTGGCTTGGCAAAAAAGCGCTGGCCTTCTTCCCCAACCGGGGATCCGTTGCGCACCAGCACCTCGCCAGTCTCGTGATCGCGGTAGAACATCCAATGCAGGCCATTGTCATCTTCGCTGGCCTTGGCGATTAGTCCACCTTTGCTGTAAGCCTCAAAGTTGGCATCCCAGATTTCAGGGATGGTCGGGAAAGCAAAGCGAATGTTGATGCGCCGGGGTTGCATCCCATACGTTTCCTGGAACAGCGCTTCCACGTCTTTGCAATCTGGGTGGAACGTAACGCGGAAGTAGTCCAGGTCAACCGGCTTGGTGCTCTTGCCATCGGCGGTAGGAACCTTATCGCCCTTGCGAATCTGGCCAAGTTTCAGGAAGGCCTTGGGTGCATCCGTCAGTCCTTTTATCGGCATTTTGATCTCTCTTTCTGTTGCTCATAACGAGCCTGATGAATTTGCGAAATAAGATTTTCAACGATTGGGTTACTGCGTTTTTCAATCAATTCGCCCCAAAACTCTGGGAGGTTGCGAATTGCGACAGCGTAAAGAATTTTTGCGCGTTCCATCTCCATGCTGACCGTGTTGCGCGTCACCCGGCCGGAGTCTTCGACATTTCCGTGCTCAGGACACACCAGCAGGCGCTGGAACTGCCCATCCAGTTGGATCACCAGCAGCTCGGAATGGCATATCGCGCACACGAAATCGCGCTTGACTGCATCCGCTTCGTCTGGAGAAAATCCTTGATAGGCGTCCATTACAGCGAAACCCCGAAGCGCGAGCATGTCCTGGAGTCCATCATATCGGCTATGGCTGCGTATTGTTTTTTCAACCAGCGCTCCAGAGCCGTGATCTCCTGGAATTCCTTGGCGCCCAGGCCGCACATCTTGTCCAGTTCGGCCAGGCGCTTCTCAGCAGCAACAATTTCGTCAAATAGGTCGGTATTCATACACAAATATTACACCCCCGGAAACAGGGGTGCAAGTGACATTCATCCTGACTTATAGTGACAATCGTCGCCGCATGGATAGGTTCCCATACCATGCTGGGCGGAACAGAAGATAGGATAGGATTGCAAACAAACTAAAAAGGATGATCGGGATCATGTTCGGTTTCATCGTCATCATCCCGCTTCTCGTTCTCGATCAACGGCCTGGATCGCTCAATCGGAACGATGTTTTCTATGTAAATTTGTTCTGCCAGAGCCTGGGCAATCTCCTCTGACACCGGGGTCATCGAGTAGATCGCTGATGTCCCGAACAGCCTGGTGAAGCCCTTTTTACGCTTCGTATCAGGCACATCGACACGGATGAACCCAGTCCCGGCAATCGTCTGCTCGGTGACTTTACCAGCCAGTCGGACGTGACCAAACAGTTCTACAAGTGCGTGTGTTTCAAACCTTTCTTCGCTCATACGTTATCTCCGATCCAATCGAATGCCTGTTGAAGTATTTGTTTTCCTTCCATAAGACTTTTATCGTGAGGAAGTTTCAGTAACGTCTTTGACAGTTCCCGCTGCGCCTTTTGAGCGTGATACTCCCAGGATGGCTCTTTGCCATAGCGCCCCTGGGCGTGAGTGTCCACGTCCCTGGACGATAACTCGCCCTCGGCTTGAACGATGTCCATAAGGATCGAGAAGCATTCCTGAGTGCTGAGTTGGTATTTTTCCCGAGCATCGTAGATTGCCCTGAAATGACTGTAATGAATAAACGGCGCCCGGCGAGCAGCGAACGTGAACTTACGGTGCTCTAGGCTGAGATCACACAACTCTTGGAACAGATTGTAGGCGTGCGCGTGATCCTCAATCGTGTCCACCTTTACCCCGGTTGCTTTCGCCATCACCATAGTCGCACCGCGTTCATATTTGCCGACAACGCGGCTGGCCCACAGCGCAGCCTCCCAATGCCCTTTGTCTGCCCCACAATATGCCGATGTAAACTTTTTGCTGAAAACGTCCAGTAGGAGGTCCATAATGTGTTTTCCTTATGCCATTAGAATAAATGCTTTGTTGCCCTATGGATAGTGATAAATGTCATGTCTTTCTAAAGGCAACTGCGCTTGATAAAATCGCCACCACCAGGAAAAAAGAGAAGAAAAATCCATTTAGGACGGTCTTCTCGATATTTCCCAAAATATAGAGCCATGCTTCCGTAAAGACCGAAGCCCAGGCGATCAGGGCCAGCAGTTCAGAAAACTTAGTGATTCTCATTCGGGACTCCTCCTAACGTTTTAAACATGATTCCCAACGGGCCTACTAACGCCTGCTAACGGGTAGACTCATATACCACTCGAATTCCTGTGCGGCCTGGTGCCCAGAATAGCACACCGTTCCATGGCCTCCGCCCTCGTGTACTTTCTGTAAAAATAATTCCTGTTCTGGCTCCAAGCCACCGTTAGGGGCGTTGGTTTTGTCGGACCGTTTCATCTCGATGGCAAGATATGCGTAATCGCCCCGGGCCTGTAGATACAATGTGTCTGCTACTCCCTTTCGGAATCCCTCCGAAACCATGCGGTTATAGACAGCAAACCGATTTCCGCCAAACCAGGAACCGTTGGGAACTGAGAAGAACAGCTCCGTTAGGAAATCCTCACGGCTGGCAAAGCGTGTCATAACTTCTTGGAAGAAGTTGCTTTGTTCTTGATGTTCGGACGGTACGCCTAAGGTTGCTCTTGATTTCGTCATGTTTGGTATTACACCTTTCGCATCGAAACGTTGTCTTCGTTTGATAGGCGTTCTTGTGCTGGAATGTCCTGACATGAAGTGTCCTAACTCCACAGTTAGGACACTTAAGCGACTGTTTCTCAAAGAATGAGAATTTCCTAACGTGCTTCTCTGAGATGTGCCATAATTTATTTCTCATGACTACTCGAGTATGTTTTCCGAACGATCATAAAGGCTCTTTGATCTGCTAACGCAGGTACCTACGTAATTGCCGTTGACCCAGCCGTCTCCCAACTCGCTACTAACGCGCAGCCACTCATTGACGCTCGGGCCGTTAGGAAAGACCTTTGTGCCTCTCGCCAGTACTCCCAACGGGTATTCCTTGGCGTTTGGAGCGGGCCTCAAGTAAACCGTCTCATCTGCGATCACACAGAGAGCCATAGAATGCCCCCGCACGCCCACAGGCGTTGCTGTGGGCGTGCGGGCGGTGATTTCCGGTATCTGTGTAGGAGTGGCTTGTTTTGTCGCGCCTGATGCCCCGTTTAGGAGTACGCAGGACATTCCCAACAGTGCTACTAACGCCATTCCGATTAGCCGTTTCATCCTAACTCGTCCTCTTTGTGGGGCAGAAGTTCGTTAGCAACCACATCCCACTTGCTGACCGGCAGGAGCAGGGCGTAGTACAGGCCGCTTGAAAGTTCAACCTTTGACCAGCGTGCCAGTCCCGATTTTACTAACATCTGGGCGAACACCAGCAACATCCTGGCGTTCACCACTTCCTCCGTGTCCTCGGTCTTTATGTCTATTAACGTCTTCTCCGACGAGTTCGGAGAGCTGTTCGTAAGTGGGGAAGTCTGCCCGTCCGGGGCTGCGGTAGCCGACATATCCAAGATAAATCGGCTTTCCGCGCTTATAGATTGCGAACCCTGGCGGGGTGCGGTCTCGCCGTCTTTCGACCCGCCAGGAGGATTTGAGGTTGATTTTGTCATTGGGTGTGACCCTTTCCGTTGCCGATTCTGTGCCTAGTTTGGAAAAATTGGTATTGGGAGCGGAGTGTTCGGAATTTTCTCCGCCCCTTAAGTAGGGTCCACCATGTCGAAGTCAGCGGAGTAGGCCTGCATGGGCTGCGGTTTGTGCCCGTTGGGAGAAAATCCGGGGACGGGGGGGCGTTGTGGTCGCGCAAACGCAGGACTCTGCTGGAGAATGTCAGGCGTGCCGTCGCCGTCCGCATCCTGATCCCAGCCCATCTGCTTGAGCACGGCCTTGACTGCGGCGGGGTTGTCGTACATGCTGGCGATCAAATTCTGCTTGAGCAGAGCGGCCTGGGCAGCGCCAAGCACCGTTTCGCTGGCTTCGATCATCTTGGCCTGGTGGAGAGCGCGGGCGATGGCCTGGCTGGTCAACTGGTTGGCCTTGATGCCGTCATCCGAGTAGAAGTACAGGATGGACAGGATGGCGTGTACGATGGCGATCAGCACGATGGAAATGATAACCACCAGTTCGATTGACATGGCGTCCATGCTGCCAGCGCCGTTGACATTGACCACGGCGGAGGCTACACCGATGCCCACGATGGACACGAGCGAGATCACGGCGCCGGTGATGGCCAACTTCTTCTGGAACTCGCTGGCAAAGGCGCGGACAAACAGGAACTCATGCAAGAGCAGGGGAGCGAACCCGGCCATGAAGGTCAGGATGCCGTACATGATAAAACCAGTGACCATCGTCACTGAGATGGCCGAGATAATATCCACGGCGCAGAACACCAAGTTGGCGAACACGATGGCAGCATACAAGCCCATATTGGAAGGCTGCGATTTCTTGCGCTGCGGTTCCATGACGGCTTTCAGCAGGTCGTTCTTTTCATCGGTTAGTGACATTGCTAACTCCTTATTGGTCGATTTTCTGGCCCATGTTGTAATAGGTCCAGTGATTATGATTTTTCTTGTTGTACAGGTAGACGCTGATGTCTTTCAGCACGAGCGCCACGAGCGGAAGTTCGAGCAGGATTACAAGGATGATTGCTTCTCTATAAATCACTTTATCCCTTTCCGCCCAACCAGGGTGTATATGCTTACAACCATGGCGAGGCCGGTGAATGTAGTCCATAGAATGACTTTGGGCGTTGGTTGGAGCAGATCAAAAATGACAGCCATGAGCGGAAATAGTAGCAGATCTGCGAGTACGAGCAGGGAGGAGAGCAGGATGTTTTTGCGGACTCTATCCAAATGCGGGCGGGGTAAATTCATAACAATCTCCATAAGTTTCGTCGTAAATGGTTCGGTAACTTGGGCACTTTCCCCAAGTATAGACATCGTGTCCGTTTTCTTGGGAGCGATCCCAGCCTTCGTAATCATCGCCGGGGAAGTGAACTTCGATGGTTGATCCGCTAACATAGCGCCAGTCGTATCCTTTTGATTTCGCCCAAAGGATTGCTTGTTGCTTACCCCTGGATAGGGCGTCCCATTGCATTGGCGGATTTATGTAGGCCATGGTTATCCGTGATAGCGCCGAGCGGCCTTGCTCTGCGCGTCTTCGATGGCGTTCTTTTTCAGGGATTCCACCAGGCGCTGCGCTTCGGTTGCGGCTGCTATCTCTGCTTCTTGGCGGTAGTAGTACCGGCCAATGACGTAGGGCACCCACCGATCTCCGTTGTGATCGACATAGTAGTCGATCTTGGCGCAGAACAGGCCAGTCTCATCCATGTCCGCGCTGGGCTGTACCTTGATGCGCTCGAGACCATTGACGGGTGCTGCCGCTTTCTTGAATAATGACTTGAGCATAAATTCTCCTTTTTTTCACTATATCCAGATTGTCAGGAAATAGAAAGTGACAAATGTCATGTCTTAGGGTTTTTCCGATACGCTTCGGGAAATTGCGTTCTCAAACCGGCAGGATTGACCCCTAAAAAACAGGAACGAGCTGCCAACCCGACCATTGCGATGCTTTGCGACCTTGCAGCACTTTATGCCAAGTCCGACATCATCCTTGGCAGGGTGCAGGAACATCACCACATCTGCGTCCTGCTCGAGCGATCCCGAGTCTCTTAGATCAGAGAGTTGTGGTTCCCCGTCTGAGCGCTGCTCGATGGCCCGGCTCATCTGGCAAGCGGCCATCAGCGGGACGTTCAATTCACGCGCCAGGTTTTTGGTGGACCGGGACAAACTACTGACTTCCTGTTCCCTGGATTGGTTTTTCTTTGATCCGTTGGGCGTCATCAGTTGGATGTAGTCCAGCAGCACCAGGTCAACGCCTTCACGTTGCGAAGCAAAGCGTGCCCGGGTGCGCACCTGCGCTGGCGTCAGGGCCGGGGTATCGTCAATGCGGAACGGCAGTCCCTGGAGAGTTTCGACGGCGGAGTTATAGTACTGCCACTCGTCATCTTTCAGGGCGCCTTCCCCAATGCGCTCGTTATCAATTACCACGTTGAACTTGATCCAGATCAGGGCAGAGAGCAAGCGGTAAATCAATTGCTCTTTGCTCATTTCCAGCGAGAAGAACAGCACCCTGAAACCAGCCAGGCAAGCATTGAGCATCACGGTCAACAGGAAGGATGTCTTGCCATTCCCAGGCCTTCCGGCCACGATATACAGGTTGGATTCGCCCAAGCGCTTGAGTAGATCATCCAGGTCTTTCAGGCCAGTTATCAGGCGCTTGCGGTGCGGATCACTGCGTTGTTCGGCCAGTCGGTCTGCTGCCAGCACTGCATCATGTGAACTTACCAATCCATGCCAGGCATTGCCAGTATCCAAGGCGATGGTAGTCAGGTGCTCTGTCATAGCGGTAATGGTGTCCTGCGCTTTGCGGCCAGCATAAACTTCCGTGGCGGCAACATTGCAAATGTTCAAGATGTCACGGTTTGCAGCGTGTTCCTTGACGGTCTTGGCGTAACTGTCAGCGTGGAGCGTGGTAGGGACTTGGTTGAGCAGGGCGGTCAGGTAAGCCGACCCGCCGACATCATCCAGCCGACCCATGTCATCCAGTTCCTGGCTGACAGTCAGCATGTCGATGCCCATCTGGGTCTCGAATAAACGCTCGAATGCTTCCCAGATAAACCCGAGTCGGTGGATGTAGAAGTCTTTTCGCTCCAGCATATCGCGCAGTTCGTTGTAGATGGCAGGAGAGATAAGCACGCAACCTATCACGGCCTCCTCTGCCTCGCGGCTGTAAGGAGGACTATCTGCTAACTGCGGTTGGGTGTGTTCTGCTTGAAATTCTGGTTCGGAAAAGTAGTCAGGGGGTACTTCGGGAACTGGCATCATAGTTGTGGCACCTTTCGTTTGACTTCGGATATTCTGCGTAACATGCCGTCGCAAATTCTGTTTATCATTTCAGAGTCAGTCCAAAGGATAAAACTTGGGACATTCTCGTCCTGGTCATACCAGGCCTCCCAGCCGGTTGGATCAGCGTCCTTGAGTTCATCGCGGATCGCCGTAAATTTGTCGATGTTGGCATCCTTGATACGCTTATGGCTGGCTTCCACCATTTCGTTGACTTCTCTACGCGCCCCGGCTTTCCAGTTTCCATTGAATACGCCTACGGTTCTGCGGGTCATCCCAATGCCTCCAGGCGCTGGAATGCCGCCAGGTTCTTGGCTTTCAGGCGCGGATGGGGAGTGTAGACAGGCTGTGGTTCTGGCTGCGCAGGCGCTTCGGACTCTGGCACGAACATAACGGTTGGCTCTGACTTGGATGTCTCTGATGGGAATGCCCCAGGATATTGCTGTTCCATGCGCTTGAATGACCAGAACGCACGCTTGCCGCCGTTCTCCTCGATCAACCACCAATCCAGGAACTTCTCGATGTCCCAGCCATCCTTGATCTTGCACTGGGCGGCATATTCGATAAACGTCTCGGCATCTTTCCCTGATGGGTTCAGGTTCAGGCGCACTTTGATCCTGGAGGCGATGTGCAGTTTGATGTTGACTTTCTGCATCCCGGATGATTGGGAGAGTTCGACCATTCCATCAACGAAATCTTTTTTTGGCGCAGGGTGGGTTTCTGTGGGTTTCTGTGGGTTTTGTGTTTCTGTCCCACAGAACCCTAAGGTGTTGTCGGACAGAACCTTAGGGTTCTGTCCGACAGAACACCCTGACGTGTTCTGTCGGACAGAACACCTTGCTTTTACGGTTCTATGGATTGATTTTTCTTTTTTCTGCGTGCTACGGGCTTCGAGTCCATCCCAGTCAATGTTAGTATCGCTGGATTGCAACCAGTATTCCTGCCCTTTTTTAGCATCTGCTTTTTCAGTGGTCGGAAGCAGAATGCGATATTTCTCGAGCGCATTCAGGGCAGTCCTGACGGATGTTGCCCCGAGTCCGCAACCGAGAGAGACTACATGGCCATCCTTGGCCTTTATGCCATCCACAAACTGGGACAGGCTGATGTTATCTTTACGGGTCGAGATGTTTTCCTGGAAGCCTAGAATTCTTCGGATCGCAAAGGTCAGTACGACATTTTCTTCGGGAGTCAGGTAGTACATAAGCCGATCCACGAAGATGTTTGGGTGTTGAAACGTGTTGGGAAGTATGGCATTACCACTATCGCTGTATTTCATTTTTGCTCCTTTGAGAATAAAAAGACCTGCTTTCAATAGTGTTGGCGTCCTATGCTGGCGGCATCCCGGACAGGTAACGGGGCGACACCAACACTATTGAAAAGAGGTCTTTTCTCTGTCCGATAGCGTCCGCCAGAACGCATTTGTCCTACGCAGTAGATATTACTCCGAACTCACCACAAAGTAAAGTGACAAATGGCACTATTCTTCGTGGATTTTGGTGGTCTCTGGATCGAACTGGCCACGGTCGAGAATGTCTCCGCACTCGCAGCAGGTGATGACTTCGACATATTCTGCTGGCTCATACAGGGTCGCCCTGCGGTAGAGAAATTCCTTGATGGTCACTTCCGGGTGGTCGCATTTAGGCACAGTAGTCATGTTATCTCCGCTACGATCCGATCAAGTTCCTGGTACTCCATGGCAGCTCTGCCGAAGTGAGCAGCGGCCTGGGCCACGAACATCGAAAAGCGTTTCGGATCACCCAGGTACTGCTCGGCATCCAGGAACAGTTGCAGGCCTTTCTCGCTGTTCTGCCTGGCGATATAGCCATGCAGGTCGAAGCGGCTGATCTGATCCTGACTCCAGCCGTCCCAGGCAAACGCGGACTTATTTGCGCCGAACTGGTGTCGGCACATCGAGCAGGTAATCAGGCCAGCTCTATCCTGGTGCAGCTGGCCTGATCTACAAGCGGGGCAAGGAGGTAGGGAGGAAGCGATCATTTTTGTGTAACGATACCATCTACAAAATCTGCTTCTCCAGGCGGAAGCAACCGCGCCATGATAGGGCTTTCTCCCCACATTTGGCTGATGGTCTTTTCGCCATTTGCCAGCATCCAGGGCATGAGCGCAGAATAGCCGGGGGAAAGTTGCTGTAAGAACCATGTGCCATCAAGGGCAGTTCGCAGCATGTAAAGCGCCATCTTTAGGGATTTCTCACGGCGCGTATCGTATGATCGGCGCAGACTGTAATCGTCCTTGACTGGCAATGCGGCAATATCAATTCTCCCCGGAACCATTTGGCCGGTTGGCGTTTCGACAACATAGACCAACCGAAAGCCATCGCGCTTTTGATTTCCTACGTCAAACTGCCCGCGCTGAAAACCAGTGACCAGCCCGCCAAGTCTTCCAACCGATGACATAATTTCAGACTTCAATGTTTCGAGTGACTTGCTTGTAGATTGGCCTTGCCATCCCGAATCGCCTGAAACATCGTCGAAGAATGGGACATCGGCGCTTTGGTTCGTAGGTGTGCTTGGAATGAAATTCATTTTATTTCCACTTGCGCATATTGGCGCGACGATCTTTGGGTTCGACCCAGCCAAGTCCCAGGAACTCAAGGAATTCGCCCTCGGTCGGGACGGTAATACGGCTCTGGTACATATCGTACAGTTTCCAGCCGTCCGTGATCCTGTGACCATCCGGCAGCGCTCCGCCGAATTGACGCTGGGTGACGACCCACTTGCTGAAATCAGCCGGTCCAGTGTAGACCGTGGCGCACACGCCCCACAGGGATGGGTCATACAGCACCCAGATTTGCAGTTTTGAGTGGCTGGAATTCAGGTAGTACTTACGGCACAGGTTGCCCTTGTTGGTGGGTGTCAGAATGTTTTTCTCGACCATCCCATGCAGGGCCTGGTCGAAGAACGATGAAAAGGCAGGCTTGCCAAACTCCAGGCGCGGATGTCCATTGAGGTCCGGGCAGCACAGCAGTTCCAGATCGCCTGGCTCATCCACCAAGCGGCGGGTAGAGCCAACCACCATGCACATCTTGGGCAGGCAGAACTTTGCCAGGGCGCTTACCAGCAGGTTGCCCTGCTCTTGGGCATGTTCGAGTTTCATGCTTTTGCTCCCTCGACCGGGATGATATTGCGGGCTACACCCTCCAGGCGCGGCCTGATCCAGCCGTCGCGCTCCAGCAGGGCCATGTAGTAGGACACGGTGGAGGTGGAGACGTGGTACTCTGCGGCCATCTCGCGCATGGATGGGGATAACCCGTACTTTTCGCGGTAATCCAGGATGTACTGCTTGATGGATTGAATGGTTGCTTTTGTTGCTACCCGGCGCTCGTAGTGCGTTTTGCGCGGACGGCGCTTGTAGGCGTAGTGGATCGTGCGGGGCTTTTCGTTCATGCGCTGGCCCCGATGGTGGGTTGCAGGATATTTTTCGCCATGGTTTCGTAGCGGGCGTCGATCGCTACCTGGTGGATGATAGGCTTCGACATCCTGATCGTGTCGCCACCCTCCGGCCAATAGGAGGCCGGAATGTTGTTTTGCTTGAGTAACAATAAGGCTGTCAGTGCGTTTCCGAACGTGTCAAATTTGAATTTGTGCATATAGACTCCTTTTGGTCACAGTGTAGCACTTCTGTTCGGGTAATGGAATATGACAAATGTCACCTATTTATCACTTCCCGAGGCGCAGCGGAACTTGGCGATGGATGTATAATGATATTGTGTTTCCGTTCATTCGTTCAAAAGGAGAATAAAATGCCTGAAATTACGCTCGAAGTATTTGTTGGGATTTGCGGTGTGGTGCTGGCGGCTGTGTTCCGCTACATCCCGGCCCTGGAGCGCTGGTACAACAGCGTAGGTGGCGATTACAAGGGTCTGCTGATGCTGGCCTTCAACTTCATCGTGGCTGTCGGTATCTTTGGCCTGTCCTGCGCTGGCCTGGTGGCGTATGTCTCCTGCACCCAGGCAGGCGTGATGGAACTGGTAAAGGTGCTCGGTATCATGATCCTGGGCAACCAGACGGCTTTCCTGATGCTGCCGAAGTCAGCCGCAGAGAAAGAACGTGCGCTGTTCAGAAAGTAGGTCTTCATGACGACCTTTGTACTCGGTATGGACATCTCCCGCTGGGAGGACGATCCTGGCACGCCACTGACCGTTGACTTTCACAAAGCCAAGGCCGCTGGTATTGAATTCTGCTGGGCACGCGCAACCTACGGAGTCGTGGTCGATCCGACTTACCTGAATTTCCGCAACAACTGCCGTGGCGTAATGCCCTTTGGGGCGTATGCCTATGTCTACCCTCCCGCCACGGCTTCGATTGCGTCCCAGGCCGCGAAGTTCATCAGCGTGATAGATGATGATGTTCCAGAATTGCCCCTGGTATTCGATTGGGAACACGAGGGGGTTGACTGGAACATGGCTTACCAGTGGCTGGATATAGTCAGCCGCGCCAACCTGGGGCGTGAAATCTTGATCTACTCCCGCAAGGAGTTCCTGGATCGCAAGTTGCCTGCTGCTGGCACGCCACAACGCGCCTGGTTCCAGCGCTTCGGTTTGTGGCTGGCATTCTACGCGGATACCGAGCCTGGACAGCCGACAGGCTGGGGCGAGTGGGAGTTATGGCAGTACACGGATCGTGGCGATGGCGCCACTTACGGAATGCCCCAACCGGAGGCCAAGGCCGTTGACCTGAACCGATACAACGGGTCACTCGAGCAGTTCATGTTTCGCTACAAGATCGGCGGGATCGTCGAGCCGCCCCCGCCTCCTCCGCCCCCACCACCTCCCCCGCCCGTCACTGGTCTTGGCTGGGTGCGTCCCCGTTACGTTCCAACCGGACCGGCCATCGTGGTCGGTAATCCCTTGCCGCGCACTGGTAACTACGTGGTGCCTTTGCTCGAGAAGTGGCAGATTTGGCTGCGCCGACTGAACGACAACGATCCCAGGCGCTGGCAGTTGATGACCCAGACTACGCCCCTGATCGGCCCAACCAAGGGTCTGATCGACGGAAAGTTGCGCTGGATCATGCACACCTGGAGTGGTAACGTGGTGCGCATCCTGGAGGAACGGGGTGACTTTTATCGCATCCAATCCGTAGATGCCTCAGACGGGGTTCCGGCCGCGACGATCAACTACAAGCGCACGCCCTGGCTGGTGCATACCATGACTTGCGTCAATAAGGACGGAGCGTTCTATGGGTTCGCGCAGTCCTGGTGGAATACCTTGCGCTGTCCGATCATGAGCAAGGGCAGCGAGTTCTGGGTGTCCAGGGAGTGGATCATGCGCCTGGACGCATGTACGGTCAATGCCATGGCGATCAATCCGTTGACCGAGTATGCGCAGGCCAGCATAACGGCTGATGTAGTACGTGTTGTGCCCAAGGGCAGTTATGTCCTGATCCTGAAAGTGGTTGGGGATTGGGATGGCAACCTGTGGGGCAAAACAGCGACCGGCTGGGTCTGCGTGCGGTTGCAAGGCCAGCGTCAAACGAGCTGGTGGATTTGAGTTAAACAAAAACAGCCCCTCTTACGAGGGGCTGTTTTTTATTTGGCGAGTTCCATTCGCATCCAGGTGTCGATCTCGCTGAATGGGATGCTGTAATTTTTCAGCATGTCCAGGTTGGCGAGGAAGAAAAACTTGAATGGCTGATGCAGTTTCCAGGCGGCAGAATAGCAGCTGCCATCCCAGCAGGTGGTTATGCCGTCGCTAAACCTGACGCCAGCATGTTCGAGGTACCACTGGCAAATATCGAGAGCCAAGTCAGCCGGGCCAGAGCCGGAGTATCCATACTGGTATCCACAGGGGGAGTGGTGCGTGACCAGGTGGGGGACGTTGGTGACACACTCCCGACCGTCCCAGCGCAGCACCAGGGCGGTTGTCAGCGGGGTGGCGTCAAAGGAATCGGTGAATGCTTCTCTTTTCTTACAGCGGATGATTTTTGGGGTCATTTTTACCTTTCATGTTGTTCATAGCGGATTGGGGGTTGCAAATTGGGCAGAATGCCTGGGGCTTGTGCTGGTTTTTCAGGTGTCTTTCAAAGTCCTTTCCGGCGTCATTCCAAACTCTCACAACGCCATAGTTGATCCCACGCTCATTGCACGCCTGGGTAAACCGCGCCCCGCACCCGGCTTTGTGGTGCTCGAGACGGCGCTTTACGTTGGCGGGGGAGGTAGTCCAGCCGATGTAATGCCTGGCATGGGATAGGGGTTGATCGAGGTGTATCAGGTAGACGGTCATTGGTGATCTCCCTGGGTGTCCCGTTTATTTTTATCGGATATTGTTATCCCTTATGAGTGGGCGTAAAATAGGGGTTGGCGACAAACAAAACCTAACGGACGGAGGTCCTATGCCAAAAAAGAGAGTGAATTACGATAGTCAGTTGTCCTTTCAGGTGGATAACGAGTTGCGCTTGATGCTGGTTGCCCTGGCATACATGCGGGGTGATCGTGGCAGCTATGCCGGAGTGTGCAGGCAGTATTTGCATGATGGCGTTACCGAAGCGATTCGGAAGTTTGGGCCAGCCGACAAAGCGCGGTTTGATGAAATCCTGCGCAACGTGATGATCGCTGACACCAACGAGCGGGAGATGGCAGCGACCGTAACCGAGTGACTTAGCGCTTGTGTGCCCATTTGTTGTACTGGGTTTCCTTGGCAGTCTTCTCATCCAGGACGTAGATGCGACCGTTTTGCCAGTAGGCAGGCTTGCCATTGAGGAAAGTGGCCACGGTAGACTTCTCCCAGCCCTTTGTTGGGCAGGGTGCGGATCCAGCGTCCTTATGGACATGGCCTTGGTAGTAAAGGTCTCCCATATCAGTTCTCCAGTTTGCCCGGCTCATACGCCACGGCATTGAATTGCTTTTCAGGCGGGATGATGCCCAATTGCTGCTCGAGCAGGGCGATCTCCAGTTCGCGTTTACGGATGTCCAGCTCGCGCAGTTTGATGTCCTGCCCAAGTTTTTCAGCCCGCAGCATGGCCACGACCTTGTTCTCACGGCTGACAGCGGCCCTGGCGATGACTCCATCTGTATCATGCGCCATCTTTGTGGTGCGGGCGATGACCAGGTTATCCTTGAGGGATTCGGAGTCCGTGTGGGAGAACACTTTCGACACGGTGTCAAAGATGGTTAAGAGTGCTTCGGCGGGGGAGAGGGTATTCTTTTTGTGTGCCATGGGATTATCCTATCGTCCATCCAGTGGGTATACTATTGGGGGTGCCATCAAACAGGCCATAGGTGACCAGGATGTCCAGGCCATCGTTACGAGCGGCCGGGGTGAGTTGTGAGGTCAGGCCAATCGGATCGTTGCAGAACAAGAGCAGTGTTTCCGGGGTGTACCTGGCGCGGTAGATTACCGAGGCGCTGCGGAAGTTTGCCAGGCGCTTGGCATTCTGCCCTCTGACACGCACAGCCACGACATACGCGGCCTGGATGTCACGGAGGTCCAGTTCCAGGGCTGCGCGGTTATTGACCTGCCATTCGGGATCGGTGCCCAAGGCCATGGCGCGGCGCTGGGAGGCAAACAGTTGTTGGTTCAGGGTGTCATTCGATTTACGGGGCATGGGATTACTCCTAAAACAGATTGTAGACTTCGGCAGTGACTTTATAGACATAGGTGCCGACCTTGAGACAAAGCGCGTCCTTGCCCCAGTACATTCGTTTCATCCCGGTGATATTTGGCCGGGGTCCAGCGGATGGGAACGTGTCCAGGCTGATACCATGCGCCTTGATCTGCGCCTTGGTGACGGTTTTGGTGGGGTAGACTTTGTATTTCATGGCTGATTCCTTAGTTGATCTCAATTAACTCGAATGTTTTCAGGTTGGCGCGGTAATGCGCTTGGGAGGGTTCCCTAAACAGTTCTACTCCCTCCGGGGTGCGGATTACACGGTCAACTTTGACATAGATGTGCAAAAAGTGGATACCGTTCTGGGTTGTGCGGCGGATAAGAACGTCAGCATTATTGACGGGATTTTTGGCGGGGTATGCTGCGCCCCGCGTCCAGGGGTTGGGGTGCTGCGCGTTCAGGGCGAGGATCAGGTTCTTGACACGTTCTGGACCGGGTTGGTTGATATTGGGGGTTGTCATGATGATTCTCCTATTGGGATACTGACACGGATGTCGTTATGGTGTGGCAGGGTGCGGATGTCCTGTTTACCAGGGGCGTGATGTCATGCTCTTTGCGCCGTTTTTCAACATAGGCGGGCAACTCCAGCGTGGCGATGATATGCCAATTGAGTGAGCAATCCAGGGCGGGCGGGTTTTTCATTTGCGCGTGCCCAAAGGCGCGGTACAAGTCACGCAGTAGCGCGTCACAAATGGACGGGTTATGCCCAAACGAGCGCTTGATCTTGGCGCGAGTGACGTTAAGCCAGGTCATCAACTCGCTCTTGTTGGGGCGGATTGTATTGTTGGATGTCACACTGACAGGCTGCGAGAATTCCAGGCTGATATAAGCGGTGCCCTTGCCATAGGTTGGGGTAGTAACTCCGCACTTGGCGCCGGTCAAATCCTGGGCATAGGTGCCCTTGGGATCGGGTTTTGGATAATCCAGGTCGGTGGAGGTGGCATAGAAGTTATGGCCATCCACAACCGGTTCCATTTCAGCCGTCACTTTGCACTGCGCTTTCCAGGCCTGCAAGTGCTCGTTGTAGTTGTTGTTTTCCAGGTCAATATCAGCCTGGGACTTTTCAGCCAGGGCGGGGAGGTCAAACGGGGTAAGAGGATCGCCAAGATTTACATCACTGCCATAAGCAGCTGCCAAGTGCATGGGCATAACCACCATGATCGTAGTGTCAGATTCGGATCGCGCAAAGTCAAAGCGCATGGGGGCGGAGGGGGCGGTCATCCGCACAGTAACGGCATAGCCCTCGCTTGCCTTGCAAACGGATCGCAGGAAGTTGCAATTTGCGCCTATCATCATAGGGCGGGCACAGTCAACCGGGGAGGCCATATCCCAGCGGGCGGATCCGATTTCCTCATCACTCGCCTTAAGCACGTGCCCGGTCGGGGTGACACTCCAGCGAACGACATTACTACCGTCAAGCCGTTTCCAAAACGAGACCATGTGATCGGCAGCTGCGCCGAAGTCAGCGGGCAGAATGCCGGTGATTTTGGCGGATTGAATGCGTGGAATGATCTGCTGATAATCAGGATACATCCCGTCAATAGCGTCATACTGCTTGCCATCAATCAAAAGGGCCTTGGCAGTGTCAAGCAAAAGCGATTTTTTTACTGGAGATAAAACCACGTCCGGGTCAGTGCGGCCGCTTTTGATCTTGAGGATACCTGCCAGGCTTTTGGCGGGGATGACATACTGCCAGGGGTCCGGCGAGGTCACGCCCTCGAGGGTAGTAACCGATAACCTAAAGCCATCGGCAGCGACAAAGCGGGTGCTCTTGTCATCGGATTGGATAAGAATGCCGCACAAAACCGGGCGGGACTCGTCGGTAGAGGCGAACGGGATCGTTCGGGCAAGGGCTGATTTCAGAACGGATAACTTGATCGAGGTCATTTTTAATCTCCATTTGTGAGTATGAATATGAGTATAGGGGGTCAGCCTATAGGGGGGTAGTATGTAATGTCATGTTAATCAGGTGACAAAGGTCACTTATTTGTGCCTTTATGACAGCCCGGGATCGTTATCCTGGGCTGATAAAAGGTACAACGGCGGGTTACTTGGAGTCTCGCTCGCCTTTCAAAAAGGCGATATAGCGGGAGGCTTGCCCGGGTTTTGAAAATTGGGCATGGCAATTCCCGTCAACAAAAACCGCCTCAGAATACGCCCCGACCGTGGACTCTTTGCTGGTAATGGTTCCAATGTGATAATTGGGGTGCTGGTAGAGCACACGGCGCCCAATGGTGATTTTGACAATACAATGCGTGAGGATCGCCGGGCCTCCCATAGAGCGGGAGTTGTTAATCAAGAGGGGGATAGGTTGCGTGCCAGTAGAGCGGCCAATCGTGCCAATCGTGCTAAACTCCTCGCACCAATCCTTGCCGGTTTTTTGATCGCCGTAGTAAAGGCGCAAGCGTGTAGCTTGGTGGCAGTGTTTTTCGAGGATCGTCTTAACTTCGGAGGGGGTATTATCGGAGTATGTAAACATGGGAGGGCCTCAATTCTTTTTGAATGTGGCAGGATAGGACAAGAGCGGGATAGGATAGGGCAAAAGCGGGTCAATTCTTGAATGTAATCAGCACGTAACCGGCTGGGACCATGGGGGGTTTTCTATGCCAAGACGCGGCCACATAATCACCCGTATGAGCTACGAGACAAAGCAAGTACTTGCAACGCAACCCGGCCGGGAGGGCGTGAATATTCTTAATGGGGAGTTTTTTGTCATAGGGGATCGATTGCATGGGGGTCCTTTATGCTTAAGCGATTTTCATCTTTTTGGTTTTCTGGCAGTGACATACCTCGTTATAATCGCCAATTTGGTACCCATGCCAGATATAACCCTCGAAAACAAACCAAACATCGACACGCTCGCGCCCCATATTGTGACGTGATTTCGAGTACTCACGCACATAAAAAGAGAGGGTGCCCGGCCAATTTGAGACGGTATAGCGTCCATCTTTGCGGGTCAAATACAGCATGATCTTGCCATGCTTGCGCATGTATTCTTTGTCACCATTGGCGCAGCAATCAAAGCAGATTTTTTTGCCTTGGGGGTCCTGTCCATAGCCCGGTGTATTTTCGGTGGGGGTAGACATGTGGCCACAGTCTAACATTTGAGGGGTATTCATAATCTTTGTCCTTATACTTGCATTGAATGGGGGGATTAATTACACATGAATGCGCCTTATATGGCATGTATAAGGCGCATATTCTGCAATCAATCTTGATTTTTTCTTGTTTCCAATCCCAGCATGAATGAATAGAGGCGATCGTAAATTACCCGCTTGGGATGATACCCGTTTCCCAGTGGTTTTGTTATGCCTCCGCCATCGCTCACGATTCGGGCAACGTTGTACCCGCCATAGGCACAGTCTAGCATGTAATGCCCAATATTCGATTTTCGGGTGACTCCATTGTAGGGGGTCCTTGGCGAATTCGTGATCTCGTTAATGCGAGCAAGTAAATTCTGTAAATCCTTTTCACTGATGCGATTTGATGCCATGATCTTTGTCCTTATAGGTAGGTAGTTATGATTGGATTAATTACACATGACATCCCAGCGGTAGCTATATACTGCTGGGATGATTCTGTAATCAATTCTTATTTGCTTGCCTCCGCCGTTTCACTCTTAATCGCCTGATAAGCGTCATCTAAAACATCTTTAATCACCTGATTTACTGCATTCTGCTCATCCTTGCTTAAGCGATTCCAGGCGCCCCTGGCAAAGTCAGAGGGGCAATTCCACTCGAGGGCAGCAATGGTAATAGCCAACCACGCCACACGATTCATCCGTTTGTTTTGCACAACTTCACGCGCCATGATATAGGATCCATAGCCATAGCTACCGTCAATCAGCCAGGAAACGCGATCAGCCACAAGCGAGGGGTTTTTCATTGCTTCAACCCAATTAACACGCGCCTCTTGACGGTCGGTTAAGGATTGCTTTTCAACATTCGAGATTTGTTTGGCAAACTCATCCCGGGCACGATAGTCATAATTTTGAGTCATTGCATAATCTCCATTTTGTTTTGAAAGTGTAGGTAATCAGAATTAATTACGCTTGCAAACACTCCATAACCCCATGCTATGGAGTGTTTATACTGCAATCAATTAATCATTTTTACGAGTACCTCCACAGTACTTTCACCATGATATGAAGCTGTGAAAAATTCATACATGCCATATTTGACATGTACATCACAGTTAAGCGGACGTGTCTTCCATACCTTGACGCTTGTCACTTTTGCTTTTGCCACACTGCCAAAACGAGTCACAAAGTAAACATCGTTACGCAATTCTTTTGCTTCCTGTAGCGTCAATTGTTGCCAAGTATGCATAATAGGATGTTTGCTTTTGTCGCTGTGCAAGCGGGCTGTAATAGTGCTATTGTTGTTTTCCATTTCATAATCTCCATTTGTTGAATAGTGTTATTTTTAGTATAGCCAATTGGCTTTACCGGCATAAGTGACAAAAGTAATGTATTTGCTCACTTTAGCCTGTCTACACTCACATATAGACAGGATAAAAGGCGCAAATGAGTTGTATACCGTTCGGTATACACTTTGAGATTTTCTCTTAAAAAAACTGTGAGTAATTCTATATAACTGGTAGGTATTGCCCGCTATCCTTGCCTAGCGACCATGCAAAAGCAATGCAAAGGGGAATTATTAGCGGGCAAACAGTTTACCGAATACGGCGGACCCATTTGGCTTGTTGCCATGATCGAATTGTCATTTCGTCTACCACCAAGGCGCCGAAGTTATCACCAAACACTCTGCAAATTGTACCGAGCGTCATTTCACCATTTACTACTTTTTTTGCAAGTTCAGTGTGTAGCATGGCATATCCCCTTATTATTTACTTGAGACAAGCAGCAGCAGCAGCAACATCATCCCCGGCATTCTTGATACATTCAGCCAGGTTATAAGCATTAGTAGCGCCACCAGCATCAGGAGTAAGAAAAGTACTATCTCCACCAGTGCAAGCCACATTGCACACTACCATGGCGAGGGCAATAACGGTCAAGGCGATTTTGCTGTAAAGGTTTTTCATGATATTTATCTCCATTTGTTTTGAATAATTTTTTTACTGGTAACGGTCAATTACCAGAATGTAAAATCATTTACATTTGACTATTGTCAATTACTCTAGGATGTACACTTACTTGGCATATGATCTAACAACTCAATTTATGCTGTATAGTGATCTTGCAGTAATTGACAATAGATAATGTCAACGATCTTTTTAGTAAGTTCTATTTGGGATAACTTCTACGCTGTGCCCTCGGAGTGAACCTACGTGCATACTCACATCTGAGAAGTTATTTTTTCTATTCGTTTGTCAAAGTGCTGTTTTGTTTATCTAGTATTAGTATATACCTTGCGTTCTATAATCAATAGTGTCATTTGTCATATATTCCATATGACATTTGTCACATTCATACCTTGCTGCTGGTACTGCTGTATAGCGGCGACGGCGACGGCGAGACGATCAGCAGCGGCGACGGCGAGACGATATATAATCGGATAGAATTAGTATGCTTAACTTAATTACAGTTAAGTACAATGATTTATGTTATGGATCGATGCGCTAGGATAGCGACGACGGCGACGGCGAGACGATAAAATAAACAAAAGCAAAACAAAAACGAAAAAACATCATTTTTTGTTTGTTGCACATGCACTCCCTCATTTACACGATTTCCCCCATTTTGGACTTATTTTTCTAAGCCGATGATTTTCATGACATATGTCACTTGTGCTGGTTTGGTCGTATGAGTAGAATGAGTCAAATTACTACTTGGATCAACAAAAGGAGAAAGTCATGACAACGTGTGGGATCATATCGACGGCGAAAAGTTGTCCCCCATCTCATCATGCGCCTGGGGAAAAGAAGCCTGTGGTGAAGGTGAAGGTTCAGAAGCAAACGTACCCGAAGAAGAAAGCGGGGTAGGTGATGAGAGCAATAACAGCGGAAGTTCTAAGGCAAACGGCAGAGATAACTGACGTGGAGGTGCGGAGGGATATAGCCGACACGCAGGCGGAGATCGAGGGCTATGAAAGGCGGCTGGTGGGTTTGGAGGAACAGGCCGCGCATGGGGCTGATCTTGCGGAGCGGAAGTTGGCGTGGTTTCGGTCTGGGGCGGTGCGGCATGAGATCGAGCAGCGGCGGGAGTTTGTGGATTATCTGGAGCGGCTGCTAGTGGCGCGGCAGGAAAAGCATGGATAAGGAGTTGTGGGTGCCGCTGGTTGGGATCGTGGTGCTGTGGTTTGTGACGTCCGCGATTTCGGAGTGGTTTCGTGGGGTGAGGCGCAAGATGGAAAGCCGGTATGAGAGCAGGTATGAGGAGCGCAGATATGAAAAGAATTCAGCGTAGTCGAGAGAAGGGCTGGAAGCAGCCGAAGGGCTGTCGGTTTGTTGGGCGTGGGACGCCGTGGGGCAACCCATTTATCGTGGGAGAGTACGATGAAAGATGGGGTTTGGTCACTCAAGACCTGGCGGTGAGCCTGTTTTCCCAGCAGGTGGACCTGATCGCCCTGCGACATGGGATGACGACCGAGAAGTGGCTCGAGCCGCTGCGCCAGTACGAAATGCTGAGTTGTTTTTGTAGTCTGGATGAGCGCTGCCATGCGGACGTTCTGATCGAGTTGTTGGAAAAGCCGAAGCCAAAGATGTACCAGATGAGGCTATTATGAAAATTGTTTACGAAAGTTTTGCGCCGGTGAAGATCAGGTTTGAAGATGTGCCTGCCGGGAAGATCGTGGGCGAGGTAAGCGTGTGCATCACCGATGTGCGTGTGCTGGTGAAAGACCTGAGCATGGGGATGGAGGAGTTGAAGGGTGTCGGGATATACGGGACGAGCGAGTTGTTCCAGGTGCTGACCATGACGATTGAGGCGCCTGGCATGACGCTGTACAAAATGCAAAAGATGGCGCATGGGCTGGCCGATAAGATTTATGAGATCGACAAGATCGTGCGGGCGTATGCCGGGAAGGAGTTGTTGGACTAAAGGAAAGCACGTTGTATAATGGGGGTATGGACATCATCGAACAGCACTTTCAGGAAGTAAGTGATACGTTGCACAAAATAGACCGCCACGAAATTGAGCGTGTGGCGGATATTTTGTTTTACGTGCGCAAGGACGGCGGCAGCGTGTGGCTGGCCGGGAACGGCGGCAGCGCAGCCACGGCCTCGCACTTTGCCAATGACCTGGTAAAGATGTGCGGGCTGAAAGCGTTCTGCCTGTCCGATATGACCCCCATGGCCACGGCCTATGGGAATGACAACGGCTGGGAAAATATGTACGCGCATCTATTGGCAAAGGTGGAAGGCCCGGATGATGCCGTGATCGGGATCACATGCAGCGGAAACTCAGCCAACATCGTGGAGTTCCTGCGCCAAAGCGCAGCCCGCTGGAAAATTGTCCTGACAGGCGGGGACGCTGGCAGCGCAGTCAGTTACCTGGTCCCACATGGGCTTTTACGCGCCGAACATGACGACATCCGTGTCCAGGAAGATGTCCATTCTGTGCTGTGCCATGCGCTGGCCAGGAAACTGGCGACGGGAGAAAACTATGGTCATTAAACTGGTCGGTACCGTCCCGTCTGGGACAAAGATAACCAGCATTTTTGATCCTGTCACGGATGAGCACATTCCGGTTGTCGCGCTCTCGTCTGGAGGGGTTGCCCACCAGGTCTCGCTGGTGGATAACGGCGCACTGGCCTTTGAGACGACAGCCGCGCTTGGGATCGGCGCAACATTTACTTCCCCTGTCATTGACACCCTGGACTATGCCGGGATCAATATCTCGCTCGAATCGAATGTCGCTTCCGCTACGAGCGGGCTAAAGTTTCGCTTCTCTAACAATGGCGTAAATTGGTCAACGACAGATGAATACACCTATAACCCATCTTCGTTGAAAACTTTTGCGCTCAACATGGTTGGAAGGTACCTGCAAGTCACTTACACAAATGGGGCAGTTGCGCAAACCACATTCCGGTTATGGGTGCTGCTCAAAAAAAGCGCCGGTATCGCCTCCAGCCATCGCGTTGGCGATACGATTGTTGCGGACGACGATGCCCAACAGGTCCAGGCAGTCTTGAAAGCCCGCCGACCGGATGGCAGTTATAGGAATATCGACTCGACCCAGAACGGCAACCTGTTTGTGGGCATCGGGGATGTCCAGTCCGATGCGGGTGGGCGCGTGCGCGTTTCGCAGTTCACCACGCTTGGCGATTACAAAATACTCAATTCTGACAGGCCGAGTTATTTGTGGGAAAATGCAGGCACCGGCACCGGAGCGTTTTCTGGTAATAAATTCAACATGAGCGTCACGGCCGGGCAGTGGTACGTCAAGCAGTCCAGGCGCTTTGTGCATTACTTTTCAGGCAAGTCGCAAGTCTGCGAGATGACCTTTGACGGCTTTACGCCCCAGGCGAATGTGGCCAAGCGCTGCGGATATTTCTCGAGCAGCGCCGTATCGCCCTACAGCGCCACCCTGGACGGGTTCTGGCTGGAGAGTGACGGCACCACCATCCGCCTGATTGCATCCCGGGCCGGGACGGAGACGCTGAATGTGCCCATCACCAGCTGGTCAGGTTATGCGTTTCTGAATGAGTACCAGAACCTGGCCACCTGGAATAATTTTACGGTTGTGCTGATCGACTTCCTGTGGTTGGGCGGGGCAGTGCTCAGGCTGTGGATCAAAACCAGTTACGGCTTCGTCCTGGCGCATGTTTTCAACTACTCTGGAACCTCCCCGGATGTCTTTATCCTGTCCCCCAACCAGCCCCTGCGTTACGAGATCAGGAGTTCTGGCGGAGTTGGATCCTTCCGTTACATCTGCGCCCAGATCGCCACCGAAGGCAGCACAGGCGAGAATGGCTTCTCCAGGAGCGTAAATACTGGAACGGCGTCGATCCCGGCTAATGCTGTTGGCACTACTTATCCGATCAAGGCCATCCGCAAGCAGACGATTTACCGGGACATCAGCGTAAAACTTGAAGACTTCTCTCTACTCGTGGCCTCCAGCGATACGCTACTCTGGTTGATCCAGATCAACCCGACCCTTTCAGCGCCATTGACCTACACGGCTGTAGCTGCTTCTGCGGTAGAGGAGGCCACAGGGAATGGCACGATCACCGTCACTGCCCCAGGTGGTATTATCGCTTCGGGATATGTCGTCCAGAATATCCAACCCAGCCCGGGCATACTCAGAGAGAACTTCCTGGCTTATTTGGGCGGCACGTTGGGCAATGTCATGGATCAGTATGTGCTGTGCGTAACCCCGGCCACGGTAAACACTAACGTTTATGCTACGCTGAGTTACAAGGAATTCTAAATGTGCCTACCCCATGCCAATCCCTGCGCCGAAGTTGCCCAAAATGCGGCTGGCTCTCAGACAAAAAGTACCATACTGAGACTGTTTGCCCTGTTTGCGGAGAAGATATGCACTGCCAGGGCAGCGCAGTCCCAGGTTACAAATATTGTTCCAGCCACGGCGGGCCAGCGCCCGGCCGAAACTTCTACGGGATCGGACGCGGAATGAAAACAGGCAAAGGTTCATCTCATCCACTGACGCGCCTGGCAGCATCCTACAACGAGATGCAGAACGATGGGCGCTTGCTTTCCAACCGGCGCTCCCTGGATGTCGTCAGGATGCGCATCCAGCAACTGTCCGAACGCATCAACTTCCAGGACGCCCCGGACCGTTTTAAGAAAGTCGCCCGGTTGTGGGCGTTGTACCGCCAAAACCTGGCCACCGATAGGCGCATCGAGGCCGAGGGCATTGCACTTGAAATTGACGCCCAATTTGAAGCGGCCTACCAGGACTACGCGGCCTGGGAGCAAATGATGATGGCTATCGACCTTGACCGGCGCCTGGTCGAGAGCGAGGTCAAAGTCGCTAAAGATTTACATGCCATGCTGACCTCCGAGGAAGCCTACGAACTGGTAGCGAAACTCCTCGCGGCAGTATTACGAGTAGTATCAGACCCAAGACAACTAAAGGCCATTCAATATGAGTTTACTCGAATCACTGGCGACGGATCTGTCGTCGAGATTGACCCAGGCAGCGGAGAAGTTAGAGACTAAAGACCCCGTTGAATGGATGGAGCGTGAGTTCTACATCCCGGAAACTCGCAATGACCCAGTGTTGCGCGGCAGGATTGGGCTGCAACCCTACCAAAAAGACGCCCTGCGCGAGGCGTTTTCCACCGACTCCAATGGCAACTTCAAGTATTCCATCATCGTTTGGTCCGACATCAAAAAGTCTGGAAAGAGCACGATTGGCGCCGCCGTAAACCTATTCAGGGCTGAGTACACCGAATGGGGCGAGTTTTACGTGGTGGCCAATGACCTCAAGCAAGCCGATTCCCGCGTGGCGCACTACATCAGGCGTGCCATCCAACTCAACCCCCGGATGCGCGACTCCTACCGCACCCAAGGCTATCGCACGATAGCCCCAAACGGATCCTACATCGAAGCCATCCCCATCGACCCCTCGGGCGAGGCCGGATCGAATGCCGACCAGATCACCTTCTCTGAACTTTGGGGCGCAAACGAAAACCAGAAACAAACCATGTGGGCTGAGATGACCCTGCCCCCCGGCAAGCACGGTAAATCCTTCCGCTGGATCGAAAGTTATGCGGGCTTCGCCGGGGAAAGCAAATTGCTGTACTCTCTTTATGACATGGGTGTCAAGCAAGGCCGTATGTTGTGGCCGGATAGGTTGTACGATGTCACGGATGGCGAGCCAGAGCCGCTCGAGTTGTACGTCAACGACGAAGCCCGGATGCTCTGCCTGTGGAACACTGTTCCGCGCTGCGCATGGCAAACAAAGGATTACTACGCATCCGAGTCCATGATCCTGACCCCAGCGCAATTCCAGCGCCTGCATCGCAACCAGTGGGTCACGAGCGAGGAAACTTTTGTGCCCATGGAGTGGTACGACCACTGCCGCAGGCCAGAGACAGAGTTTCCCAAACTCGCAGAGCATCAGGCTTGTATCGTCGCCCTGGACGCGGCCACCTCGAACGACAACTTTGGGCTGTGGCTGGGTGCGCGTCACCCCACACTCAAGGACGATGTGATAACTCTTTTTGCGCAAAAGTGGAAACCGGACAAAAATACCGGAAAAATAGACTTCCAGGGCACCGAAGAAAAGCCCGGCCCTGAGCGAGTTGTGCGAGACCTGTGTAAACGTTATAATGTTGTACAGATATGCTATGATCCTTACCAGTTGCACGATATGGCCACCCGGCTGAAAAAGGAAGGCTTGACCTGGGTGCGGCCATTCAGCCAGGGATCAGACCGTCTTTTGGCCGACAGTCAGTTCCGAGACTTGATCCGCGACAAGCGCTTCTGGCACCGAGGCGAGGTTGACCTGCGCGATCACATCCAGAACGCCAATGCCAAGATAGACGAGAACGACTCCAAGGTGCGCCTGGTGAAGCGCATGGAAACATTGAAGATCGACCTGGCCGTGTGCGCCAGTATGGGAAGTTATGAATTGCTGCGACTAAACTTGTAGGAGGCCCCCATGAAATACAAACCGAACCAGAGAGATCAACGGATGGACGAACGCCCAGTCAGATGGGCGGCAGGAAAATTGCTGTGCCCCTTTTGCGAAACTCCTCACGCCCTCCATCCAGACGGAAATCCATGTGGCACGTTCCTGCGCGTCTCCGCCGTGCGTATCATCATTCCGGCCAGAGTTGTTCGTGAAAAAAATCACAAGTGCTTGAAGTGCGGCAAGGGGCTGGGCGAGATGGTCTACATCGGGCAGAACAGTTACATCCATGCGGTGGACTGCCAGCCAGGAACGCACATCATTATGACGCCACAAAAGTACACCAGGACGGCAGAGTTTGTGTCAAAACTTCCCGAAGCGCTGCGGAAAGCCATCGAAAAGCGCACCGGCAAGGCCACGGCAATGAAAGAAATCGAACCGGATGGAACGGAAACCGGCAAGATACTCGGGTACTTCTTCTACAAGGACGGTTCACATGGCAAGACCAGCAGCACTCCAACCTGAAAACCAGTTCCCGGTCGATGCGTTGGCCGAGAGTGTCCAGGTGTCCCCGCCCGCCAGCGCCTACCCCATGCCAGGCGCTTCCGGGATCGCCACTTGGGTGATCGCTTCGAGCGCCGACCTGGTACTACCATGGGGTCGGAATGTGATGATGCGCGACCGGCAGCTGCGCGAGTTTTGGCCATCGGAATCATTCCTGGCAGGGGCTGTCACCAGCATCTCGTTTCGCAATGCCGCTTTTGATTGGAAGATAGACGGATCCACCAATAATGTCGAGCAGGCTGTGACCGACATGCTGAATTCCGCCATCGCCGGGGATACAGTCGGATGGGCGCCGTTCATCGAGCGCTTCTCGGAAGACCTGAGCACCCAGGACAACGGTTCGTTCATGGAATTGATCCGCGATCAAGGCATGGATGCAAACAGTCGTTTCAAAGGCCCGCTGGCACCCGTCATCGGGCTGAACCATCTGGACGCGGCCCAGTGCATTCGCACAGGCGATCCGAAGTATCCTGTCGTCTACACCGACAGAAACGCGAAAATGCACAAACTGGCCTGGTGGGAGGTGATCCCGTTCTCTAACTACCCGTCAACCATCGAGCGCATGAACGGAGTCGGATATTGCAACGTCACCCTGGCGTTGCGGCTGGCTCAGGTTCTGCGCTCGATCATGCTTTATAAGGATGAAAAAGTTGGCGGGCGCTACTACAAGCAAATGCACTTCGTTTCAGGTGTCAGTCGTCAGGACATTTCAGATGCCGAGAAGCGCGGACAGGAGGACGCGGACAACCAGGGTTCCGTGAAGTACATCCAACCCGTCATCCTGGCCTCCCTTGATCCTGAAAAGCCTGTTTCGACTGCCACGATTGACCTGGCCAGCCTGCCAGATGGCTTCGATTACGATCAGGAAATGCGCTGGTACATCACCGGCCTGGCGCTGGATTTTGGTGTGGACTATCAGGATTTTGCCCCGCTTGCCAGCGGAAACTTGGGCAGCAGTTCACAATCGAGCACCCTGGATCGGAAATCGAGCGGCAAAGGCCCGGCCGTGTTCATGCGCAAGATTTCAAATGCGTTCAAAACCTACGGAGTTCTCCCGCGTGGCTGCGATCTAGTCTTCGAGTACAAGAACACCCAGGACGAACTGGAGAAGCAGGAAATTCGCACCAAGGCGATGGAAGAAATCGCCCTGTCATTGCGCAATGGCGTGCTGACACCCCAGGCGGCTCGAGATGACCTTGTGCGGCGCGGGATATACACTCGTGAGACAGTGGCAGGCATCGCGGAAGATTACGGTAAGGATATTCTGCTGCGCGGCAAGGGCAACGTTGGGCAGATTGGCGGCAACACGATGACGGAAGACACCAGCCGCCAGGACACCGGGGCGCAGAGTGGCACCGTTGGCGATCTATTACGGAAGGTTTTCCGGCGATGAGAATAAGAGTCAAGTACACCCTGCCCAAGATGGATTTTACCGCGAAGGATTTTGTGAATGCGGTAGAGAAGGCCATGCGCACCCAGACCGGGCCGGGAGTTGAAAAAGTCTTGCAAGGCACCGTAAACGGTTGGGCGAATAAGCCTGAATTCCGCTCCAAGCAGACCACCACGAGCAACAAGATTTCCATCCTGATCTATGCCGATGGGCCAAACGCTGACATCTACTCACTGGTAAATGCAGGCTCCCCACGTCACCTCATTCGCCCCAAGCAGAGCGGCGGATTGCTCCGCTTTCAGCCCGGGTACAGCGCGAGCACCAAACCGCGCAACCTGACCAGTAAGAGCAAGACCCGTAGCGGCGGTTTCGTTACCGCCCAGGTGGTCAGGCATCCTGGCTTCGAGGCGCGTGAGTTCGACGTAACCACAGGCGACTACTACGAACCTATTTTCGAGCGCCAAATGCGAGACTCGATCAAGGGCATCGTCTGATTGTCAAGTGACGAATGTCATATCTTTGACGGCATGATATAATTTTAATAAGCACCAGGAGCGTGAGCTATGAATAGACAGGAAAAAATCGAAAGTCGCCGGAATAAGCGTCTGCAACTGAAAAACAAGAAAAGTCAGGAAGATGCGCTGGAAGAAGAACTGGTAGAAGAACTCGATGAAGACACTCTACCGGAAGAACTGGAAACCCAGTCTAAAAAGGACTACGATGATTCGTATGTTTCCGGGATGGCAACTCCGTCGATGGTCCTGCCGCCCGCGTCCTGGGAAGAACTCGAAGACAGGAAGCGCGTCAAAGAGCAAGAGCATGAAATCCGGGAGTTGACCTGGGATGTCCAGGACTTGGTATACGCCATCGTTAGCAATCCGGCCATGACCCCGGACGAAAAGGCGGAACGCATCAAGTCGGTTGGCGATGGCTTTGGTGCCAGGGTCAAGGACGTGATGAACAGCGATCCGCTGATGAAAGACCTGGACCTGGAGGTCATCGAAAGCATCCTGGCGCACGATAAACGCGCAAATGGCGCGGTGTCCCAGGCGCTGGATGTCGTCAAGGCCAAGTTGACTGCCAAGCGTGAAAACGCCCTGAGCGACGATCAGTTTGCCCTGGTGCGCACAGACGGGGAAGAAAAAGTTCGGAAATACCCAATTCACGATAAGTCCCACGTCCGCTCGGCCCTGTCCCGCGCAGCCCAGATGATTGCGCAGGGCGGAGATGCCGCCAAAGACGCCAAGGCCGCGCTGCCGAAAATCCATGCGGCCGCGAAACGCTTTGGGATCGCAGTCTCCACCAAAGAGCACAACGGCATCATGGTAGAGAAAGATTCCAGCGGTTCTTACCGTTGGGTCGGGTTCGTTTCCAACAGCTTTATCGACTGGGACACGGACATTTTCTGCGAGGCCGCTCACAAAGAGTACGTGGATTGGTTCTGGGAAAACAAGGATGTCTCCCCGGTGTTTGTCTCCTGGCATACTCCCGGCACAGCTCGGAAGTCACAGGTTGACTTTGCCGGGTATGAAAATGGCTTCCTGATGATGAGCGGACCGCTTGCGGACGGCGAGGCTCACGCCTTGTTGAAGGCGCAGGAAAAGTACGACCTGGGCATGTCGCACGGCGCATTTATCTTTGCCCGCGATGAAACGGATCCCCGGATCGTAACGAAGTATCGCATGTATGAATGCTCGGATTTGCCAGTAGAAAATGCGGCCAATCCGTTTACGTCATTAGATTTTGTGACTAAGGAGGTAGGTATGGATAAACTGGCTTACTTGGCCGACATTCTTGGAAGCGAAGAACGCGCAAAGGCTTTCATGGAGAGAACTGGCCTCAAGCAGAAGGAATTAGAGGCGGCTGGCATTGAGCATAAAGATGTTGCTGATCCTGCCGCCGAGCCTGCGCAAGTTGCGCAACCCCCGGCCCCGGAAAGCACCGACAAGGCGCTCGAAGACCGGCTGGCAGAACTTGACATCCCCGGCTTGAACGCCTGGGTTGAAAAGGCAAATGTGGCGCTCGGGAAGGTTGAAGTGCTCGAGGCCATGCTCAAGGAACTTTCCAAGAGCAGAGAAGATGCCGTGGCTGAGATGATCGCCCCGCCCGCGTTGAAGTCGATGGCCTGGAGCGCGAAACGCGCCTCTGCCAGCGACGACAACGTTATCAAGGACGGTGACGATCTGGCGAAGGCTCGCCCGGCAATTCCTGAAAACGCCTGGCTCTCGCAAGCCACTGGCACTGCCCCCATTGCAAGCTAAAGTAGGAGGTGATTTATGTTCCCTATTCCTGATGGAACAGTTGATCCCGCCAACGTTCAAAAAGCGTTCATGGACTTGCTCACGCAGGCCGTGAAAGCCCAGACCGTTGGCGCACCCGTTGGGCCTTATGTTCACGGCCCTGGCGGTTTGTTTGGCGTGCGTGGCCTGGAACGCGACGTGATCTCCACCCACACGCAAATTACTGGCTCCCTGGGCGAGATGATCCCGGCCATGGCCTCGGTGGACACGAACCCGCTGTATCCTTACATCACTGGCTTCCTGCGCAGTGACCAACAGGAAAAGAACGCGGTTTGCGACAATCCCCCGCCCGCTGCCAACTTCAAGACCTGCATCCAGACCGCTGTGTTTGGGCGCAAGGAATTCAAGACGCGCCAGGTGGAAGTCAACCGCATCGGCCAGCGTATCAACCGTGGCGAGTTCATGGACCTGAACCTGGTCAACGACCCGCTAGTCAACCAGATGGGTGGCCTGATGCAGAACTTCTTCGGCCTGAACGGGCAGTCCGCTGCCCTGGCTGGGCGCGAGATGCTGATGCGCTTCATCGAGGTCGGTGTGGCTTACCAGCGCTGGTTCTGCCCGCAGGTCTATACTGGCAACCCGGCCAACAGTTCGGCGGGTGGCGGCTACAAGGAGTTCATGGGTCTCGACCTGCTGATCTCCACCACCAAGGTGGATGCCATCGCCGGGACTTCCTGCCCCAGCCTGTACTCCGACATCAAGTCCTTCGGGTACCGGAATGTCTCCTCAACCACCGACCCGGACATCGTGCGCACGATTACCACCATGATGCGCATCCTGAACCGGCGTGCCGAGACGCAAGGCATGGCCCCAGCCGACATCCGCATCGTTATGCGCGAGCCGCTGTTCTACGAAATCACCCGCGTGTGGCCGTGCCAGTATTCAACTGACGGCTGCTCGTTCCCAACCGGGCCAAACGGCAGCATCGTACTCAACGACGATTTTGCCGTGCGAATGCGCGATGAAATGCGCAATGCCAAGTTCCTGCTCGTGGACGGTCGCCGCGTTCCGGTCATCCTGGATGACTGTATCATGGAAGAGAATCATGCCGATAATGGCGCGATCCCGATTGGCGGCTTCGCCTCGGACATCTACTTCGTGCCATTCACTGCCATGGGCGGCAACATCCGCACGCTCTTTTGGCAGTACTATGACTACCGCCAGGACACGCTGCCCTCCGTGGCAGATGCCCGCGCCAGCCAGTTTTTTTGGTCAGATGGCGGGGCGTTCCTGTGGGGTCTCAAGGCACCTGACAACTGGTGCTTGGAAGTCATCTCGAAGGTCGAACCGCGCCTGATCCTGCGTACTCCGCAGTTGGCCGGTCGCCTGACAGATGTCGTCTATGTCCCGCTCCAGCACACGAACGATCCTCTGCCGAGCCAGGATTACTTTATAAACGGCGGGGTGAGCACCGGATACCCCACAAAGTCACCTTTTAGCGAGTGGAATTTGGGTGGCCCTGGTATTGGTGCGTAAGCGTAACTCTCAAGAAAAACGGGAGGGCGAAAGCCCTCCCGTACTTATACGATGTTTAGTTTCGCAAACTCACCAAAGTATTTTTTCGCGGCTTCGTTGTAAGCCCTGGCCGCGTCTTCGGGAGAGTGAAAATATTTGCAGAGAACATGTTTGTTATTTAGCATAAGTTCTGCTTTCCACAGTTTTGCGGGCTTGAAGTACGAAACCCCTTTGTATCCACTTGTGCTATTTGATTGCAACGATGAGTTCATTCGATTTTGAGAATGAGTGCAAATTCTGAGATTCTCTCGACGATTGTCCAGGCGGTTGTTATTGATATGGTCAGTCTCCATTCCGTCAGGAGTGCCAATAATTTCCCTGTGCATTCTGATTTTCGTTTTCTTTCCATTTCTGCAAATATTTCTTACAGCATATCCTGCCGGATGAAGAAACCAGTTGAATTGACTTAGGTAGTCAAACATGTCGTCATCGACAATAGCTACGGCGCCCTTAGTTAACGGAATTTCTTTCATGGTTTTCTCCAACAAAAAACTCGCCTATTTTGGCGGCAAGACCAAAACAAACGAGCTCCTATATTTTAGCACAAACGTTGCTTGCCCAACGTGTGAATGCAATATTTTACCACGTAAAGCCCTCCTCGTTGTATAATGGAGAGTGTAAGGATAGCGCTGGTAGGGCCACCGGCGCGAGAAAGGAGCTGCTTCCCCTCTTTTCCTTGCACTTTCCACTATGCAACGAGGAAGCGTTTAATACAAAGAGGAGGCAGATATGCTAAGAGGTGATGTTTTAATTACCGGGGGCGCAGGTACCCTCGGACGTGCGATTATGTTAAGGGGATTTTCGGAAGGCTGGGACTGCCGTTTCACCATCTTTTCCACGGATGCCGTCAAGCATCATTACATCAAGAGCCTGTTTCCAGGCATTCGCACGGTCATAGGAGACATCCGTGACTTCTCCACACTGTCGAACGTCATGGCGGGCATGGATGTTGTCATTCACGCGGCAGCTGTCAAACATATTCCAGATTCCGAATATAACGTTGTAGACACCTACCAGATCAACGTGGAAGGCAGTCATAACGTGGCGCAGGCCGCTGTCCAAAACCACATCCCGGTTGTTTTGTCGATCTCGACCGACAAAGCAGCTCATCCAGTCAATGCCTACGGCGCAACCAAGATGCTGATGGAAAAGATGATTCAGGAGTTTGCCCGCTATCGCTTTGACACCAAATTCCACCTGGTCCGGTACGGGAATGTCCTGGAGTCAACCGGCAGCGTGGTGGAGGCCTGGCACAGAAGCATCGATGCTGGCCAGCCCATCAGGATGACTGATCCGAAGATGACCCGCTTTTGGCTGGCGCCATCCCAGGCAGTTGACCTGGTGCTGAAAAGCATGGAACTGGAAAGCGGGGAAATCTACGTTGCCAAGATGCCCGCGCTGTCGATTGGCAAACTGGCAGAGTATGCCGTTGGGGTTGGAGAGCCAAACACCATCCAGGACTGGCCAATTGAGACCATTCCATTGCGCCCGGGCGAGAAGATGCACGAAACGCTCCTCACCATCGAGGAGACTGCTTACGCGGCCGATCACGGCGATCACTTTGTACTGCGCCCTTCCACTGGCCCGCGTAACCCATCCAGCGGCGAGCAGTACGACCCATTCCCCGAGCCATACACCAGTGACAAACCAGTTCGGCAACTCGAGATGCTTGAGTTGCGCGAGATGCTAAAGAATGGATAACCTTCCACGAATTAGCGTGGTGATGGTGACGTACAAAAGAACAGACCTGGCGCTCAGGACGATCCGAGGCGTGTCGGAATTTCTCGGGTATCCCAAGGAGCTGCTGGGCTGGTACATTGCTGACGATGGCTCTGATCCGTCGCATCCAAACGCCCTCCTGGAAGAACTAAATGCGTGCTCGGAACGAGTGATAGGAGTACACAATATTCGCTATCGCCCGCCCGGGAAAGAGAACTCGTACTTTTGCGGCAAGGGCTGGAATATTGCGCTGACGTATGCTCACAGGTTCAGCGATTTCGTCCTGTTCTTGGAAGACGATTGGGAACTTACCAAACCACTCGACATTCGACCATACATTAAGATGCTTTCAGAGCGCCAGGATGTTGGCATAGTCCGACTTGGGCATCTGGCGGTTGGTTCTGATGTGCATATCGTTGGGCATGGCGGAGTGCATTACCTGAATTATTTGCGCACAACCCAATACGCTTATTCTGGCAATCCCCTCATCAGACACAAACGATTTTTGGAGTATTATGGCTACTTCTCGGAAGAAAAAAACCCTGGAGACATCGAGCTCGACATCGACTCTCGATTTAGAGAAGGATCAGCAGGTCCAGCCATCTGGCGACCAGCCGACATCCCCGGCTGGGGAGTCTTCGGACACATCGGCACCGACAAGTCTTTTGAATGACGGCATAACCAGGGATGCTTGGGAAGATGAACTGAAATCCCAGCGCGACTGGAACAAGAAGCACATGCTCTGCGCCCTGGCCTATTTCAAAACTCCCCACGACCTGCTGGATGCGGGCTGTGGGGACGGCGCTATGGTGCAGATGTCCCGCGCTTTTGGCATCGACGCTTATGGCATTGACCAGTTAGTGCAACCGGATTGGCCGATTTATTTCACCCAGCACAACCTGGTTGACCATTTCAGAACCTCGGACTTACGCCAGTTTGACATGGTGCTGTGCATTGAAGTGGCTGAGCACCTGCACGAGAGTGCTCACGCGACCCTGTGCGACACGCTGTACGATAACCTGGCCCCTACTGGCATCCTGCTGTTCTCTGCTGCGCACCCAGGCCAGGGTGGGATGGGGCACGTTTCAGAACGCTCATCGGCCTACTGGCATAAGGAATTTGCATTGCGCGGCCTGAACTATCGCCACGATTACACCACTGAGTTGGCGTTGTTGTGGAGTCACATTCGCTCCCCGCTCTACTGGCTGGCTGCGAACATCATGGTCTGGGAAAAATGATTATCACCAGGACGCCCCTACGGATCAGTTTGGTCGGAGGCGGCTCCGACATGCGCGAGTACTATAAAAGGCAAGGCGGAGCGGTTGTCTCGTTTGCCATCGACAAGTATGTGTATGTGTGTGTGAATCCGAAATTCGATGGGAAAACCCGCGTCAGTTACTCCAGGACTGAGATCGTGGATAATGTCGATGACTTGCAACATGATCTGATCCGCGAAGCCATCAAGACCTTTCGGATGACAGGCCTGGAGATTGCCACGATTTCAGACATCCCGGGTGAAGGCACTGGCCTGGGATCCTCCAGCGCGATGCTGGTCGGGCTGTTGACGGCGCTCTCAAAACTGGATCAGGGCCGTCCCTTCTCCCCCTCCATCCTGGCAGAGGAAGCCTACACCATCGAAGAAAAGATATGCCGACACCCGGTTGGGAAGCAGGATCAATACGCCAGCGCTTATGGTAGCTTTCATTTTTTCAAGTTTCATCCGGCAGAGACAGTCAGCGCAGAACCTATATTCCTGCCCCCCGCCCAAAAGAAGTATTTTGAGGGACACTTGTTGCTCTTGTGGACAGGCAAGACCCGCTCGGCAAATACGATCCTGGCAGAACAAAAGGACAACCTGAAAGAACGGGATATGATCTTTGCGATGAACGAAATGGTGACT